>Ga0194135_10000003_pt1 | contig 234930 bp, 204 predicted proteins | sample LitLau_LLRF_2013_FD_134024 | JGI IMG/M metagenome (GOLD analysis project Ga0194135, IMG submission 134024) | Freshwater sediment microbial communities in response to fracking from North America - Little Laurel Run_MetaG_LLRF_2013 (version 2) | ecosystem: Environmental > Aquatic > Freshwater >...
ACACTACACAAAAGTCTCATCCTTAACCACCAAATAAGTGAAGTTGGCCTAGTGCCTAGTTAGGTGTATTTTTTTATTATCCAAAAATAGTTTATTTAAAATTAAAAAAAAAAAAAAAAAAAAAAACGGAATTGATTGTTCAATTATCATTCTCTTCAATATGTTTAAAAACACAAAAACCTATACCATTCACATCAAAACAAGACCTTAATAATTTAATAATATGTTTTCTCAATAACTGAGTTTATATTAGTAAATGTTTTTATAAATTTGCGATCTCGTATTGAAACCCTTTATTTTTAATTCAAAATTATGACTTTCACATATTTATCTTAAAGTCATAATTCAAAAATTATATTATAACAATAATTAAATCCAATGTTTAAGAAAAACAAATCCCAAATTCTATTTTTTATTCTTTTAAATTTATTTTTTTCCATCAACTCCTTTTCTCAAAAAAGTATTTATGCCGGAATTGAAATCGGACGAAGAGCAATAAAAGTTTCGGTTATCGATGTAAATAACATCAAAAAAGCAGATTACAAGATTCTTTACTTTGCGACTGAAAGAATTAGTTTTGCCGATCATATTGCTTCTTATGGCGAATTACCTCAGGAAGATATCAACAAGACTGCCATTACTGTTGTTGATCAATTGAAAAAAATAAGAACAGATTATAAACTTCTTGAAGAAAACATTTTTATCGTAGCGGCTCCCGTTTTTACATCTGCACGTAATATCGATGTTTTAAGAAATAAAATTACTTCGCTAACCAATAAAGATCTTGAAATACTTAATGTAAACGAAGAAGCTAAAACACTGGTTAAAGGCGCTATACCACCTGTTGATTATGCTAACGCTTTTCTTCTTGATATTGGTGCTCAAACCACTAAAGGCGGATATATTGATGAGCTTAAAGACAACAAATTAGAATTTATACCTTTGGCACTGGACTTTGGTACGATGACACTTACCGATGCAGTCGAGAAAACGGTTGTAAATAAAAGCCAGGTTATTGACATGTCAACTTATCAGGAAAAGTCATTTGACTTTAACCCCGTTTTACGCAAGAAAACAAAAGAGATGTTTGCTGCAAATCCTCCTTTAGAAAAAAAGGATAAATTATATTTATCTGGTGGAGCAGTTTGGGCATTTTCGACTCTTTATTACAATGAAAACGTAAAGGAACATTATGTTACTTTGAGCCTGCAAGATGTTATCGATTATGATGCTATTCTAAAAAATAATTTCACCAAATTTACTACCCTGGCAAAAACCAATAAAGAGGCCGCCAGAGTTTTGAGTACTTATGATCAAAAATACCTGATTTCGGCAAATAACATACTTGTAACCTGTCTTGAAAGTATTCCAAATTTAGAGTCAAAGAAAATATATTTTGTAAAAGAAGGACAAGTAATCTGGCTTATCTCCTACATTGCAGATCGTTCTAAAAAAGTAAATACTAATTTTTAGGCATCTTCTTTAAAATATTTTAAGTTCGAGAATGAGATTATGCTATAGAACTATTACAACAAAGCCTCAGAGAGATCTGAGGCTTTGTTATTTCATTTATTTTTAACTTTTTTACACTTGCTTTCTTTATAAATTACATCATAAAATATAAAGCTTTCTGAAAATTATCGGATTGTTTTGCCTTTGAATTTAATCTTCCAAATTTTATTTGAGGTAATTTAGGAATTAAATTCGAAGAAGTTTTAAAATACATTTTTAGATCTTCAAAAACTTCGGTTCTGGTTTTCGAAGCATCTATCATTATTAAATCTTTAATATCTTCGTTTATAAAAGATAAACTTTTATGCAGGTTTTTATTAAATAAACAAATCATCACATTTGTTCCTTTATGATCTAATTTAAAAAAATTCAATAATTCTGAATTTTCATATATTACATATATAGAACGATCAAAATCACTTTCGTTATCACTATTATCCAGCAAGAAGGAATCTTCAGAAAACTCAAACTCATTTTTAAATTTTCTTTTAAACATTTTTAAAAAAATCCCTTTATTATCACGTACCAGAACTCTTTCTTTCTTAATCATTTCTCTTACGATTTATTATTTTAAACTTTCTTATTTAAACTATAACTACTAGACTTTAGCAACATGAATCACATTGTTTTCTACAAAAGAAATTAATTCGTTCATATTTCTTTTATTTGAACATTTATTAGAAATAGAAACGATGTAACCATTTTTCTCTTTGAAATAGAGAAATAAAAAATCCTTAGTAAGTATTGCTTTTTCAATTTTGCTCCAGTTATGAGTAAAATCCCCCAGAGGCGAATGAACACAAATAAAAGAGCTCGTAAAATGGAATCTATATTTATTGAGAAATCTCTCTGACTTTAGTTTTTTTTTTGCAAGTCGAAAAATGATTTTACAAACTGAATTGACAACAGAATACTGAACCAATAGAAAGAATATAATAAGCGCTAGGCTTCTTGTTATCCATTCAATAAGATCGTATTCGCCTCTTAAATCAAAAAAGATAAAAAAAAGTAATACCGCACAAGAGGCTAACAAAATTCTGTCTTTATAAATATTTTCAAAATACATTTTATTCAATTTTTGTATCTCAGAAACATCTAGTTCAAATTGTAATGAAAAATCAGAACTGTTCATATTATTTAGTATAAATTCTACCTTAGGATTTAAAAGCAAAATTACTTAAAGGAATAATCCTCAAGGTTCCCAATAAGACATAATACCATCATAATAAGACTTTTATTTAGTCTGAAAATTTACAGAAGAAGATAAATATTTAATATGTTCCGGAAAGTGAAACCATTAGAACCAGACAAAAAAGCAACTACCTGATTAACAAGACAAAGCTAAAATGCAAAATATTCGGGACGTTATGCTATCTATTTATTAATCAGGATCATTCTTTTAATTGTAATAATTGCGAGAACATCGAAAACTGCTGAAATTCAGAATATTTGTACCATTTTAAAATAAGCCTGTTCAAAAATTAGCTAAAAACTATTTCAGCCTATTCTCTAATTTTCAAATGCTTTTTCGGTCAATTCAATCGCATCTTGAATAAATGTGACACACTTGCGTTCAAGAAGTTGATTATCTTTTATTATAGCATAATATTCTTTTCTTTCTTTTGAAACTTCAGGATTCTCAGACATAAACTGATAGAGTGCTTTTTCTTTAGCGTCTTTAAAATCAAAAGGAAGCTTAACTTCTTTTATATACTTTAATAAAGAGAATAAATAATTTATCGAAAATTTACCTGAATGATACCCTAAAAACAAATAAATAAGTCCAATCGAGACTTGCTCCATTGTTTTACAAAAAAGCACTTTTTTTATAATAGCCGAATCATCATTAAAACAATTTTGTGCAAGACTAAAAAGCTGCTGCGCGGTCTGAATACGGTCTTTTACATATTTTCTGGTAAAATCAAGATCCCTTTCTGTATTCAGAGTACCTGCGTACATGAGATGCAAAGGATTGTTATAAACCAAAAGACCATTGGCAATAATAGTATCAAAAAAGTATTTTTGGTTTTGATTTTTCTTTCGCACATAATTCGAGCTATGGTTTAAAACCGTTACTTTATATTGTCCCTCAAATTTGGTCCGTATTAAACTTTGCATCGATGCAATAGCATTTGCTGCAGGTTCCAGATAGACCACCAACAAGTAAAAATGATATCCCGGCAGGTTTTCAGAATAATAGCTCTTTTTTATATTGTTCTCTAAATTATGAATTGTGGCATAACCAAAACAATAAATCGTTCTTATTTTAAAAGCCTCAATTAATGTGGCACTAACCTTAGCTAATGCATTATCTATAATATAATTAGATTGTATTTTATTACTAAAAATCGATTTACCCAGAAAATTTTGATGACTTAATTCTCTTAATTTTTCCTTACATGATTTCTTGTATTCACTAAAAATCCTTTTAATTTCTCTTTGTATTAATTCTACTTTTGTTTTAGCCGCAGTAATCAGTGCGTGGTCAATACCAGCTATGTGCTGATTTTGCGTAACAGTATTGTAAGCAGTATTAAGCATGATCAAAATATTTTTATCGGCTTCAATATCGATGTTTAATATTTTTTTTAAGGAAGGAGCAAACCCAATTAAATAATCGTAATGTGTGAGCAAACAATTTGAACTAATAAATGCCGGAGTCAGAAACTCTGAAGCACAGATATAAACATACCGAAGTGTTTGATGCAGGGCAAAAGCAGCTTCAACAGTCTTATTATTTCGGCTATAAACTGTAACATTTCTAAAAGATACTACTGCCGACTCCATATCGATGCAAAATCTTTTTTTAGCCTTTTTGATCCATACTTTCGAAATATTTTTATTGGGATAAAATACTTCATAATCTGAATCAAAATAAACCAGTTCTTTAAGCGTACAATGCTGCATAAAATAGGGTTTCTTTTTTCTAAAACCGTAAATTGCCCAATCCAAGTTAATAAACTTAAAAATAAAATCAGCATATATATTGGTCCGCTTATGTAGTGCCTGAGATAATACATCGCCATCCTGACTGCCATTCTTTTTTAAAACAAAAGTCACAACCACAACAGTATTAACTTCATGACAGGAAACATAAACCGCTCCGGCTTCGATAAAATTAAGTAAGTCTGTAATAGCTATCTCCAACCTTTCCTTATAAGGATTTTCAGAGGGTATTTTAAGTAAACAATCCATATTATTTCTATACATGTTAAAGCTGATTCCATTTTAATATTGATCCAATTTTAAAACTACATAAGCAACCATTCAGAAATATTACTTACAGTTTTAATCTGTTTTTTTAATGATATTTCGAGTTATAAGTATATTTCTTATTTTTTTCGTACGTTTGTTTATTGCTCAATTTGTTTCTTTTTACTTACAAATATAGAGAGTATAAGTTATATTTTATCATAAAAAGAGTAAATAATCTACAAAATTTTAAAATGATTACCGACAGAATATTACAAATCATTGATTACAAGGGAATTAACAAAAGAAAATTCTACATTGAAACAGGACTTTCTAATGGTTTTCTGGATAAGGTAAAAGATATAGGGGCATCAAAAATAGAAGACATACTCGCTACCTATCCTGATATTAATCCGGAATGGCTGTTAACAGGAAAAGGTTATATGACGGCTCCAAAAGCTTATTCTGAAGATGAATCTATGCTTCACTGGATTGAAGATCCCGGTATTATTTATACCAAAAGAGTCAAAAAACCAGTACCTCTATATGATGTTCAGACTCCCGAAGGTATTATTACTTTATTTGGAAAATCAGATCAGGAACCTATCGATTATATATCAGTACCCAATTTACAAAACTGCGACGGCGCCATTTATGTAAGCGGAAATAGTATGTATCCAATTTTAAAAAGCGGAGATATAATCTTGTTTAAGAAAATGAGTAATACAATCGACAATATTTTTTGGGGCGAAATGTATTTGGTTTCCTTCTCTACTGATGATCTTGAAGAATTTCTTATGATTAAATGGATAAAAAAATCAGAAAAAGGAGAAGATTGGGTAAAACTAGTAAGCGAAAACATGCAACATGAGCCAAAAGATATCGAGTTTAAACATATTAAAGGACTAGCATTGATTAAAACAAGCATCAGAACAATCTCTACTTATTAAACACTAATAACAAGCACTTTAGGAAAAATCAATCGAAATTGTGAATATCTATTTCAGGAATTTTCAATTTATTTTGGCGTAAAATCTATCTTTGGCATCCTTAAAAAAATATAAGAGATGAGCGCAACTTGGTACGAATGTAAAGTAAAATATAGAAAAACAGATGAAACGGGCGGACAAAAAGTTCTAACAGAACCTTATTTGGTTGACGCTTTATCTTATACCGAAGCCGAAAAAAGAATCAATGAAGAAATGGCTGCTTATATTAGCGAAGAGTTTAAAATCACTAATATTAAAGTAGCAAATTATGCCGAAATTCATCCTTTTGAAAATGCAGATCGCTGGTTTAAATCGAAAGTTTCTTTATTAGCTTATGATGAAGAAAGTGGTAAAGAAAGAAAATCGAATATGTACATGTTAGTGCAGGCAAATAATGTAAGAGAAGCTTATGACAATACGCTTCATGTAATGCAAAGCACAATGGGAGAATACTCGATTCCTGCTATTTCTGAATCTCCAATTATGGATGTTTTCCCTTATTTTAGCGGTGAAGAAGGCGAAACCGAAATGCTGGAAAGATTTAATACCTTAAAAGCTTCCAAACCTGCTCAGGCTGAGACAGAAACTGTTGATCATATGGAATTTGAAACCGCATTAGAAGAATAATTACATACACAGTAAATTTTAAAAGCAAAGCTTCAGAGAAATCTGGAGCTTTTTTTTATCTGCTTCTAACCTGCCGATCTTCGACTTAATTCAAAATAAATTATATATTAGCTACACTATTACAACCAACAAACTAAAAATTTCTATGTCCAAAAAAACCATTATTTTAATTGGATTTATTGTCTTAAAGTTTATTCTGCAATATGTTCTGATCAGTCCGGAATATGATTTACAGCGAGACGAATACCTGCATCTTGATCAGGCACATCATCTTGCCTGGGGTTATCTCTCTGTTCCTCCGGTAACATCCTGGATTTCGTATATTATTTTTCTGCTCGGTAATTCTGTTTTCTGGGTTAAGTTCTTCCCTGCTTTATTTGGTGTGTTGACACTTTTAGTTGTCTGGCGAACGATCGAAACGCTCAAAGGAAATTTGTATGCTTTGATTTTAGGAGCAACCTGCATTGTATTTTCATCACTGTTACGTATCAATATGTTATATCAGCCAAACTCCTTAGATGTACTGTGCTGGACAACATTTTATTATATCATCGTACAATATGTCACAACAGAAAAACCAAAATGGTTCTTTATTGGTGCTACCGTGTTTGCCATTGGTTTTCTCAATAAATACAATATTCTTTTTCTTCTTATTGGCCTCTTTCCCGCCCTGATACTGTCTAACCAAAGACAAATATTGACTCAGAAAAAACTTTATTATGCCCTGACTTTAGGATTGGTTCTAATTTTACCCAATCTTTTATGGCAATACAACAACCGGTTTCCAATTGTGCATCACATGAAAGAATTGGCAGAAACACAATTGGTAAATGTTGACCGAACTGGCTTTTTAAAAGAACAAGTGCTTTTTTTTATAGGCTCATTCTTCGTTATACTTACAGCCTTCTATGCTTTGCTATTTTATAAGCCATTTGCTAAATACAAATTCTTTTTGGCCAGTATTATTTTTACGCTTGCTGTATTTTTATATTTCAAGGCCAAGGCTTATTATGCTATAGGTTTATATCCTGTTTATATTGCTTTTGGTGCTGTTTTTCTTTCCCAGCTTTTACAAACAGGCTGGAAACGTTTTCTAAAGCCGGTTTTCATTATTATTCCGTTATTGTTTTTTATTCCCATGAACAACTTTGTTTTTCCCAATAAAAGTCCTGAATATATTGTGAAAAATCCGGAGAAATATAAAAAAATGGGAATGCTTCGCTGGGAAGACGGAAAAGATCATCAGTTGCCTCAGGATTTTGCCGATATGCTGGGCTGGAAAGAACTCGCGCGCAAAACCGATTCTGTTTATGCTTTATCTCCAAAATCAGAAAACACATTAGTGCTTTGTGATAATTACGGACAAGCCGGAGCCATAAATTATTATACTAAAAAAGGCATCAAAGCAGTTTCTTTTAATGCTGATTATATAAACTGGTTCAATCTTAACCTGTATTACAAAAACCTAATACGAATTAAGGAATTTGACGAAAACAATAACGAATTGAAAGAGACTGGTCCTTATTTTGAATCTGCTTCTATAGCGTGTGAAATCACAAACCAATATGCAAGAGAATACAGAACTACTATTTTTGTTTTTAAAAATGCCAAAATCAACATCAATAAAAGACTCGAAAAAGAAATCAGGAAAGAAAAAAATTACGATAATTAAATGATCGATTTCACTAATATAGAATATTTAAAATCCGGAAATCACATACAGGCTGAGGCATACAATACCCTAACCCAGAATAGAATTCTTGAAGTTCTCTCTGAATTTGACCCAATTCTGGTTGGTACAATTCCGATAAATATTAATATCAAAAACAGCGATCTGGATATTATTTGCTACTGGAAAGACAAAACTGTTTTTATCGAAAAAGTAAAACTGTTTTTTGAAAATAAAAAAAATTTCAAGATTAGAGAAATCGAAATTAACGGCCATAAATCAGTTATCGCCAACTTTGAAACAGACCATTTTGAAATCGAAGTTTTTGGACAAAATATTCCTTCCAAAAATCAAAATGGATACAAACACATGATTATAGAACATGAAATTCTACAATCAAAAGGCGAAAATTTTAGATTAGAAATCATCAAATTCAAACAAAATGGCTCCAAAACCGAGCCCGCTTTTGCTTATTTATTAGGTTTAAAAGGAAATCCTTATATCGAATTACTTGAATATAAATTGTAAACCTTTTACCTATAAAACACAAAAAATTGAATATCAACAACTTAACCCTAAAAAACATACATTTAAAAAATAATCAACAAATTTCTTTGCATAACCGTATTTAGTGCTTATCTTTGCACCCGAAACATCGCGGGATAGAGCAGTAGGCAGCTCGTCGGGCTCATAACCCGAAGGTCACAGGTTCGAGTCCTGTTCCCGCTACAGAGAATGACCCATCAATTTTTTGATGGGTTTTTTGTTTTTTATTACCTCTGTCAATGCCTGTAAATGTTTGGACTAGTTCAAAAATCTATAATTTTTATGCAGGTTGGCTCACAATCTTTCTGGTCTGGCTGCTTATAATGGCTAAATTTTTTCAATTTTAATTTACAATTAAATCATTATCATAAATGGTCTTATTATCTTCGGTTTTATAAAAATATGATATTGACCCACTGGCAGCTCTAAACTGATCTTTTTTCCATTGGCTGTTACAAGGTCCCTTTTAATGGGAATTGCCGACTTACCAATTAAATTATACTCCTTATAATCAACCACTTCAATCAATATTTCTTTTTGGTTATATCTTTCAAATTTTAGATCTTTTAACGTAACGGAATGAAAAGGCAGCTCCTTATAAATTTTTTGAAGACACGGTTTTATTCTATTTACTAAAAAATAATCTGCAGAGGACTTTGTATCAGGCCCCTCTTTAAAAGAGGATGAAGGGATGAGCATTAATTCTTCTTTGTTATTTGCTAAAACAGTAGCTTGGTTAATTGTAACTGGATTAATCCCTGATAACTCCTTCAGGTATTGAGCCATCCATTTCTTTTTATTATTTGTTTTTTCAAGATGCGATTGTCCTACATACAAAAAAATTTTAGCCTCCGGATCATTTTCCAGGATTTTCATTATATTTTTTGCTTGTCCTAATTCTCTGTCAATATTATCCTCATAGTTTTCATGCCCTAAAATTATAAATCCCAAATCTTTAGCTTTTCGGATAAAATGCGCAAAATATGGCTCATCTATATAAACGCCATTATTTTTATTTGGGATAAATTTAGTTTTACCATCACTAACAAAAGCTTCTAATGAAATGTATTTAAAGCCTGTCTTTTGTAAAACACTTAGCATTTCCATTCCAAAAATCCTGTGCGAAGGATAATTGTGATCCTCATTTACTATAATTATTTTATTCTGCGCACCAATTTCTTCTATTTTATTAAAGACATCACTACCAATAAAAACATCTGATTTCTCGGAAATACTGTTCACAAAATCATTATATTTTTCTTTGCGTTTACTTTCATATATTGTAATTAATGAATCATATTCTTTGTTATTTCCAATATAAGAATTAACTGTTCGCAGGAACTGATACTTATAATAATTTTTATCATTCTTAACCGAAATAGGTGCTGTGTTTATTTTTTTCCTCGCCTCTAAATAATTATGGTATGGAGTTGTATAATAATTAAAAATTTTAAGATATGAGATTTTATCGCTTACTACAGAATCTATATGAACTTTATCAATACATTTCTTTACTCTGCTTAAGGTATTTTCAAAATCATTTTTAATAAAAGATTTTACCACACAAATAACTTTTTGATCTCCTTTTTGTTTTTCAAAAACTGCAATATTGTTTTCCTCATCCTCTTTAATTTTATTTATGCGGGTGAGGGTATCACCGATGAAATCCGTTTTTTCATAAAAATAATACATATTAAATCTATTATTTCTTTCAGGATGGCATTTTATAAACAGATTGTTTAATGAAATGCCTTTAACTTGTCTAAGTTCTTTTTTAAGCTGATGATACTTGATATCAGATAAATCTTCCTGAATAATATTGCCAAGAAAATCAATCGATACTTTAATGGAATCATTATAAAAAAAATCTCCTATAAAATAATTATGTTTTGAAATATCTTGATTTATAGTCCTACAACTAAACAAAGAAAACAAGCAACTGCAAAACAGGACAATTCTGATATTTTTATACTTTCCAGCTATTTTCATATGGATTAAATTTACAATTTATTTTATGCTTATAATACTTATCGCTTATATTATCCTTAAAAGGAATTCTCTTATCTGGACAGATATAACGAAACTGACAATCTTTACAAATCTCAATCTGATCTTTTGTTATCTGCCAAATTAATTTAAAATCATCATTGGCCACAACTTTTTGAAATTCATCTACGCCTAACCTTCCATATATTTTCAGATCGTTATAAAAATTTTTCATCTCCCCTGCCTTATTTATATGAACAGATTTATTAAGCATGAAATTGTATTGAAGGGATTCGTTATAAACATCCAGGTTTAAAATAAAATCTTCAATACTTTCTACAGAACTATTTATTAATATATCTTCGAGTGTATTTGCATCATAATTAAAACTTTCATTTTTTATATAATTTGCAAATTTAGCAGCGAAGTTGTAGAAGACCACTTCCGAGAATCGAGGGAATTTTCTCATTACATTTAATAATTCTTTTTCAATTTCTCTCGAATATTCAACATATAGAATCAAAAATTTTATTTTTCAATTTTCTAGTAAATATAATACTTCATAAAGTGTATTTAAAACATTTTCTTTCAGTAACAATCTAATATTTATAACACCTAATCTATCAATCTCATTATTAATAAAACTTTATTTTCATGACCTAATTTGAAATACTAAGGTAAGGTAAAAGCATTTTAAGGCTTATTAAAAGATAAAAAAGGAAGAGACGACCTGCTGGCCGTCTCTTTTTCTACCCAATAATTAAAATTTATCTTCTTTTTCAGTCAGTTAAGTGGTTAAATTATAAAAATACCTAATCTGAAACACTACCGGGAAAATTTATAATTTAAGCCATAAACAAAGCGCCTTTGTTGTAATTGTATAAAACCTTATCATAAGGAACAAACAACGAAGTTATCTTCTCTGAAGACTCATTGAATTGGATTCCGTTATGTTTTCTAAACAAATAAATCTCCTTAAGACAATTCGATAAACTCTGATGAATTGAGGTTGTAAAAGTGGGAAGTTGTTTATCGCCAATCAATAAATCTATTTGATAATTAGAACTACTTTTAGACAAATTGTTTCCTATAATTCTTATTGTAAATATTGTCGATTTTCCGTGTTGTTCACCTTGATACTGTACTACCATAATTTTATTATTAAAAAGGTTAGAATATTTTTAAATCAATTTGACACTTCAAATTGATGAATTAAAGTTATGAAAAAAAAGCAAATCCATAAAAAATACAATCTAAATTAAATATTATTTTTTTTTAATGATAAAAGGCAAAATCAGGGCGTAAAAAAACCGTAACGAATTACGGCTTTTAAACAATTAACTAAATATATTTAATCAACTTTTTTCAACGATTGTAAAATTCATTCATAAGCACGATTAATTTGGGGTAACAATTGTAGTTTCTTTTTCTGTATTATTTTCTAATAAAAACGGATTTCCGTTTTCATCCATCATGGTCATATTTAAAGCATCCAGTAAGATTAAGCTTTTAGAAACACTTCCGCTAAATTTATTGTATGAAAGATTAAGTCCAGACAAGTGATTTAGTTTTTCCAGCTCATTCGCAATCTCTCCTTCAAAATTATTATCTGCTAAATTGAGTTCAACCACTTTTCTATTTTCAATTTCGACTCCATACCAGATTAATACAGATTGTGATAAGTCCCATTTTATTTTCCATTGCAATCCACTGGTTGTATAGTTAAGTTTTATTAGCGCATTTTTCTCCTGATCTGAAACAGTATCTGCAAAAATATTAAGAGAAAAACAAGTGCTAAAAAAAGAGTTATCAGACTTTTCATAAAAATTCAGTAGCTGTATTTTCTGTTGCTAAAATTAAATAATTACTCGATATAATACGCATTGTATCGATAAAGTGTTAATAAATTTTTAAATTATACTACTTTTACTACTTTCAAACAATGCGTTCAACATTATCCTTTTTTGATTAATTTTGAAACAACTAATTATAAAAACCTAATATTATGCAAATTAACTATTTTACATTCCTTGTTGCTGCAATTGTAACATTGGTCGTAGGCTTTGTCTGGTATCATCCAAAAGTTTTTGGAACAATCTGGATGAAAGAAAATAATTTCACACAGGAAGAACTCAGAAAAGGAAACATGCTCAAAATATTTGGGTTTACCTATCTTTTTTCTGTCATGATTGCGATGACTTTAGCATCTCTTACCATTCATCAATCCGGAGCTCTGGGAATGGTTGGCGGGCCGCTTCTGGTCGAAAGTGCAAAACCATCTTTTCATGCTTTTATGGCTGATTACGGAACGGCTTACCGAACTTTTAAACATGGCGCTTTGCATGGTTTCATGTCGGGTTTATTTTTTGCCTTTCCGGTTATTGGTATTAATGGCTTGTTTGAAAGAAAATCATGGAAATATATTTTTGTTCATGCCGGATTTTGGATGCTTACACTTGCTTTAATGGGCGGTATTATCTGTGCATTTGCCTAAATTATAAATATTAAAACCCGTTTGAAATGCAAACTCAAACGGGTTTTTCTTAATAATAACTTAAAGAAAGTAAGTTATTGCAAATATTATCTAATTTTGAAAAAATTAGCTCACACTTTTGACTGCAACATACTCTTTTCAAATTTATAACAGCACATCATTACTACCTTTAGAATGGAACTCACTGGCTGTAAATAATATTTTTTTGACACGTCAATACCTCGAAGTACTGGAAAATTCCTGTCCGGTAAATATGATTTGTCATTTTATTGGAATTTTTCGTGAAGAAAAATTAATAGGGATTGTTTTAACGCAATTTTTGTTTGCCGAAAAACTGGAATCTTTTGGTGAACGCGATCAGTGCTTAAAAACATCTGTTCGAAATTTTGCGCTTAAAAACTTTGCCTCTCATGTACTGTTTGTTGGCAACAACATGCTTACAGGACAAAACGCCTTTGTTTTTGATGAAAAAATAAAAGAATCAAAAGCTGTAAAAACCCTCCATAAAGCGATTAATCAGCTTAAAAAAGATCTGAAAGCAAGCGGAAAAAAAGTTCACATTACGAGTATAAAAGACTTTACCGCAAAAGAGATTGAGCCACTTCAGGCTGAATTTAAAAACAATTATACGTTCTCTACCCAACCTAATATGATTTTTAAAATCAATGAAAATTGGAAAACAGAACAGGATTATATTGCTGCTTTATCAAAAAAATATCGGGACCAATACAAGCGTGCACGCAAAAAAGCTGACGGAATTGTAAAACAAAAAATGTCTTTGTCTGATATTAAACAGTACGAAGATGTAATTTATGATTTGTATTTTCATGTGGCCAAAAATGCACCATTCAATACCTTTTTTCTAGCACGAAACCATTTTAGTTTCTTTAAAGAAATCATGAAAGACAACTTTCTTTTTTACGGTTATTTTTTAGACGAAAAACTAATTGGTTTTAATACTCTGATTAAAAACGGAAATGTAATGGATACTTATTTTTTAGGCTACGACGAGACAATTCAACGCGAAAAAATGTTGTACCTAAATATGCTTTACGATATGATTGCCTACTCTATTAATCAGGGATTTCGAGAAATTGTATTTGCCAGAACTGCTCTTGAAATTAAAAGTTCTGTAGGTGCGAAACCTGTAAAGATGTACGGCTTGATCACACACAGCAATGCTTTGATTAATCATAATATTGCCCGTTTCTTTAATTATCTGGAACCAAAAACAGACTGGCAGGAACGCAATCCGTTTAAAGAATAACTCTGTCATATAAAAATCTATATCGCTCCTTCGGAGCTATACAATTGTTATCTAATTTTCTGCAAATATTACACCTTTCAATAGCTATTTCCAAAAGCAATTCCGTAGAAATGTACTATTTATAGAAATAGATAAATCTAGTTTTTTAGTTCCATCGGGCTGACATATTAAAAAATTGGACAAAATTCAATTTTCATTTTAAGGAACGGCAATTTTCATTTGCTTATGCAAAATGTGTATTTCTAATGAATTTTGAGCTCCACAGTATTCTCCATCAATTTGAAAATTCACAGGATAATCTGTTTGTATCGTTGCTTTGTCTGTTGAAATAATGACAATATCATCAGAATCAATTGGCATGTTGCCGGTAATAATCTTTCCGAGCAATAACAAATCCAGGCTTTTCAAAATTACCAGTTCGAACTTTCCATCATTCATTACTCCATGTGGATTAATAACGACACCGGTTCCGTACTTTTGAGAATTCGCAATAACAATCATTCTGGCAGTATGTTCAACGGTTTCATTATTGGCCGAAATAGTAGCGACAAAAGGTTCTTCTGATTCTTTTAAAGCCGAAAAAGCCTGCAGTGCATATCCCCAGAAGCCGCGTAAATTACTTTCTTCGTAGTTTTTTACCAGATTCGCATTTACACCAATATCGCTTAAATGAATGCTCTTTTTACCATTGATGCAAATCATGTCCATTTCGATATAAGGATGCAAAAAGGCTATTCTGAGGTTTTCTTCGATTGTTGCAGGCAAGTTTAGGTCGACAGATAAACCATTTGCAGAGCCCGCAGGCAAAACACCTATTATAACATCAAATTCTTCCATCGCTTCGGCCACCATTTTTATGGTTCCGTCTCCACCGGCAACTATAATGCGTTCGGGCTGATATTGATTATACAGTGATTGTATTGCTTTTTGATCGCTTTTCCCTGTAGTTTCATAAACTTCTAATAGAAAATGGTTTGTGGTTGCAAACTCCTGTACAGCATCGATTAAATCTGATTTATCCAGATCTCCTGAAATAGGATTTACAACAAATATGATATTCTTTTTCAAAATTTTATTTTTAAAGTCAATTAAAATAATTAATTTACAACATCCATCTATAAATATACGCAATTAATGAAACCAATTTTACAATTATATCGGGGTTATGCCAATGAAGAAGAATTAATTGTAATGGGACATGTTTTTAAAAGAACGTATGACTATGATTTTCAGAAGAAAAACTTTAGGAATGCTACTTCGATAATCAATCAGTTTAGAATAAAAACGCTCGAAAATTTTGATATTTACTTAAAATGTGGAAATCAGGAGATTCACACCAAAACATTAGACGACGGTTATTTTAAGTTTTGTATTCCGCTTGAAAAAGAAACACATTTTGGATGGATGGAATACGAAGTAAGCATTAAATATAAAAATGAAACGATTACTTCGAAAGCCAGCTATATAAGACCTCACAAGGGAAAACTCGGAATCATATCTGATATTGATGATACTTTTTTGATTTCGCATACTCAGAATTTCTTTAAAAAAATATACATTCTTTTATTTAAAAGCGTCAATGACCGTAAGGTTTTTAAGGATGTTGTAACGCATTATCAGGCACTGAGTTCGGCAGGACGAAATAATAAAGAGGAAGAAAATGCCTTTTTTTATGTTTCGAGCAGTGAATGGAATTTGTACCGTTTTATTGTAAAGTTCACCAAAATACATCATTTACCCAGGGCTGTTATTTTATTGAAGGATATTAAAAGAGGCATCACTGATTTTTTTATGAGCGGACGCGGAAATCATGACCATAAATTTGATAAAATAAAGCATGTTTTGGAGTTTTACCCTAATCTTAAATATGTTTTATTGGGAGATGATTCTCAGCATGATCCTGTTTTGTATGAGCGAATCTGCAAAATATTTCCTGTTACTGTAAAAGCGGTTTACATTAGACAAACTGGTAAACACCAAAAAGAAAACACTAAAACAATCCTGAAAAACTTAGAAAACTTAGAGGTTTCTGTTTGCTATTATAAAGACAGCAGCGAAGCTATTATGCACTCTAAATCTATTGGTATTATTTAGTTTTTTTGTGATTTGTGAAAATGCCGGCTGCGAATTGAATACTGCTGCTATTGGGAGGCGGATTTTAAGGGATTTTTTCTTTTGCTTTCTTATGGTAAAAACTTGAAAAAAAAGAACTTAAAACTTCTTTTTCTAGCCCAGATTGCAGAGAAAAGCCCGGAGCAAAAAAAATTGCATTTCTTGTTGAAAAAAAGCGACTGAAAGAAGCTCTTTTTGCAACATTAGAAATGCATTTTTTTTGCGAGGACTTGAAACGGAAAGCTGGATTAGCTTCTAATTCATATATTAAGCATTGAAATTATCAATCTCTTCCTGAACGATTTCCCAGTCGAGAAGCAATTGATCCAGGTCTTTTTTCTTTTTGTTGTATGCGGTAAAAAATGAGGCATCTTCGATGTGTTTATCATAGTTTGAAGCCAGCAGTTTATCGTCATGCTGAATGTCTTTTTCTAGCTGTTTAATTTGACTTTCGACTTTACTTAAACGGTTTTGAAGTGCTTTTCCTTTTTTCTGATCTTCGTAAGATGTTTTGTTGTTTTCTTTTGGAGCAGCAGTTTTTACAACATCTTTTTTCTCTACTTCACGCATGTTTTCGAGATTACGCTGTTCTAAGAAATAGTTGATATCTCCCAGATATTCTCTGATTTTCTGATCTTTGAATTCGTAGACAATGTTTGACATTCCCTGAAGGAAATCTCTATCGTGAGAGACTAATAACAAAGTTCCTCCAAATTTTTGTAATGCTGCTTTTAGAACGTTCTTGGATTTAATATCTAAGTGGTTCGTAGGCTCATCCATTAGCAATACGTTTATGGGCTGCAGTAACAATTTACAAAGCGCCAAACGGTTACGCTCGCCTCCTGAAAGTACTTTTACTTTTTTCTCGACATCATCGCCACGAAATAAAAAGGATCCCAGCATATCGCGTACTTTAGATCGGTTTGTGTCTGTTGCAGCATCTTCCATGGTTTGCAGCAGGGTGATTTCTCCATCCAGGTATTCGGCCTGGTTCTGAGCGAAATACCCCAATTGTACGTTGTGACCTAATTTGATGTTTCCCTGATATTCGAATTCGTTTACAATTGCTTTTATAAAGGTAGATTTTCCCTGACCATTTTGTCCCACAAAAGCAATTTTGCTTCCGCGTTCTACCAATAAATCAATGTCTTTTAAGATTACTTTATCTCCGTAAGCTTTGGTTACATGCTCTGCTTCGATTACAACTTTTCCCGGTTCTTTTGAAACTGGAAATGAAATATTCATTACTGAGTTATCATCTTCATCTACTTCAATTCGTTCTACCTTATCTAATTTTTTAATCAGAGATTGTGCCATCGAAGCTTTTGAAGCTTTTGCACGGAATTTCTCGATTAATTTTTCTGTTTCTTCAATTTTTTTCGCCTGATTCTTTTGAGTTGCCAATTGCTTTTCACGAATTTCATGACGAAGCTCTAAATATTGAGAATAGGGTTTGTTGAAATCGTATGCTTTTCCTAATGAGATTTCGATTGTACGATTGGTAACGTTATCTAAAAACATTTTATCGTGCGAAACAATTACGACAACTCCGGGATAATTACGAAGAAAATTTTCTAACCAAATAATACTTTCGATATCCAGGTGATTCGTTGGTTCATCCAGAAGCAATACATCATTGGACTGCAATAATAATTTGGCCAATTCGATACGCATTCTCCAACCTCCTGAAAATGTTTCGGTTTGGTTATTAAAAACTTCTCTTTTGAAACCTAATCCTAAAAGAATTTTCTCTGTATCTCCTACATAATTGTAACCGCCGAGAAGTTCAAAACGATGAGTGTAATCAGATAAATCTTCGATAATCTGACCATATTCTTCGCTTTCGTAATCGGTTCTGGTCACCAACTGATGATTGATTTCTTCTAATTTTTTTTCTACAACTTTAATTTCTGTAAAAGCTTCATAAGCTTCTTCTAAAACTGTTCTTCCGCGCTCAAAATCAATATCCTGACGTAAAAATCCCATTCGGATATCTTTCTCCTGAGAAATAACTCCAGAATCAGGAGCAAAATCTCTTGCTAACATTTTAAGCATTGTCGATTTACCTGCTCCGTTTTTACCAACAAGACCTACACGGTCGCCAGCGCCTAAACGAAAAGTAACTTCTTCAAATAAATATGTTCCTCCAAAAGAAACCGAAAGGTTGTGTATATTAAGCATAATTTCTTGACTATTATTACAAGGCAGTAAAGGGTTTAAGTGTTTTATTTACTTTACTTTTTGAAAGTGCAAAAGTATGACAATTAATTGAAGTTTGGGCTGTCGTTTTAAAAACAAATGTTATAGGGACTTTTTGTGGTAAAAATTCTTTTTAAGTCTTTTAAACTCTTTTATTTCAAATAATATTCATAAAAAACGGGTAGAAATCTCTTAGACTTCTACCCGTTTTAATAAATCGTTTATCTTGTTTCTTACGCCTCTTCGGCTTCTTTTGGCTCTGGTAATAAAATTGACCATAGCACTGATATAACTAAAATTCCTCCGATAACGATCAATGAATAAATTGATTCGATATGATAAAACGGAGCAATAATCATTTTAACACCAATAAACGAAAGGATAATGGCCAATCCGTATTGTAATTTGCTGAATAGATGAATAAAATTATCCAATAAGAAGAATAATGCTCTTAATCCTAAAATGGCAAAAATATTAGAAGTGTAAAGAATAAATGGATCATTTGAAATAGCAAAAATCGCCGGAATAGAGTCTACTGCAAATAGTAAATCTGTAAACTCGATTACTGCTACAACTACTAAAAGCGGTGTTGCCAGTTTTTTTCCGTTTTCGATTGTAAAGAATTTATCTCCATCGTATTTATCGCTAACACTGAAAAACTTTCTGATTAATCTTGCTCCTCTTGTGTTGTTATAATCTTCTTCGTCATCTTCATCTCCGGCAGACCAAGATTTGATTCCTGCATAGACAAGAAATAACCCAAAAGCTGTCATGATTAGGTTGATATCGTATTTGAAACCTTCTACTCCAACTAAACTCAATAGTTTGTTTAGGTAAGTTAATTCGATTAAGAATGCTCCCGAAAAGATGAAAATTGCTCTTAAAACCAAGGCTCCTATAATTCCCCAGAATAAAACTTTATGCTTGTTTTCGTTTTGTACATCAAAAAATTTAAAAACTAATATAAATACAAAAAGATTATCTACAGAAAGTGCTTTCTCGATCCAGTATGCAGATTGAAACTCATAAAATTTGGCAGCTCCTGCAAAGTGATAGATCAAACCACTAAAAATCATTGCTAAACTTATCCAGACTAATGACCATGTAATGGCTTCTTTATTAGTTACGACATGGCTTTTCTTGTTGAAAATTCCCAAATCTAACAATAGCATGATTACTACAGCAACTGCAAATACTATTATTAATCCTGGATGTTCTGAAAAAATTGGGTGTTGATTCATTTTTAAATATTAGTTGATTAAATTTATTAAATTCTTATTGCAATCTACTCTTTACTATATCTTCGCTTTTTTGGCAATATTACGATTAACCCACCATTCAAACAAATTCTAATTCAAACAAAGCAGCCTTCTGCCGCAATTACCTTCCTTTCTTTTCTAGAATTAACTATTTTACGAAGATGACGTTTATTTTTATCGATTTTATTAAGCACAACCCCGTCATAGCAATACAAAACTCTATTGATTTTTTGCACTAAGAGTTAGAACAAATAAGTATATTTGCATCTCATCTACTTTGTAAGATTTACAATAAACAATTTCCTTAATACACAAAAGGAATTGCTATCCGAAAAGAGAACAAATCTTCAATACTACATCAAATAATACTTATCATAATGTTCAAAAAAGGATCTAAACTAAATAGTATTTTTACAGGAAGCTGTCCGAGATGCCAAAAAGAAAGCATGTATTCAGACCAAAATCCGCTTCATTTGACTAAAGTTCTAAAAATGAATGAGAATTGCAGTCATTGCGGACTGAAATATCAAATTGAACCTTCTTTCTTTTATGGTGCAATGTATGTAAGTTATGGGTTAAATGTGGCTGTTGGAATTGCCGCCTTTATTATTTCGTTTGTATTTTTTGGAGCAAGTATAGAAGAATCATTTATCGCAATAGTTATTACCTTAGTCTTACTATTTCCTTTTGTTTTACGACTTTCCCGAAATTTATACATTAATATGTTTATTTCTTATGATCCTAATGCCGGTCAGAAGTAAAAGACTTCAGATACTTTTTATGAAACCGTTGTATATTAACTTCGGGGCTTAAAGGTATTTCTTTTTCTATAAAATCAAACAACGCTTGCGCCATTGCTGGACCAAGCATTACGCCACGTGTTCCTAAACCATTAAGGATATGAAGTGATTTTCGTTCATAATGAGTTCCTAATAATGGCCTTCTGTCTTTAACCGTTGGTCGAACTCCTGCAAAATGTTTTACGATTTCAAAATCACAGGTTATAATTTCTTTTATACGCTCTAAAAGTTCCTGCTTTCCTTCTTCGGTTGGTAAATCTGTTTTATCCTGCCAATTATAGGTAGCTCCGACTTTAAACAAATTATCTCCTAATGGCAATATAAAAACACTTGTATTTACTATAACATCAATATCAAGATCGGGAGCTTTTATAATAAATAATTCTCCTTTTGTGCCATCTAAAGGCAAATAATTAAAGAAAGGGTTTTGATGTAAACCAAAACCTTCAGCAAAAATGATATGACGTGCTTTAATATTTTTATACTGAATTCCGAAATCAAAAAACTCAATTAAACCGCTTTCAAAAGATGCTTCTGATAATAAATTATTATCACGCAGATATTGCTTATAATGATCTAATAATAAAGCTGTATCTACATAACCCGTATGCAAAACCTCACCATAATCGTATGGGGAATCTATGCTATTATATTTTCTGGAAATTAACTTTGTGGATAAAAACGGAGCCAGGTTTTTCTTATCCGAAGCCGCAAACCAATTATTCTGTTCTTCAATCGAGAAGAACTTTCTTAAGATAGGCAGTTTAAAATTAAACTTCGTCTGTAATTTAGTTTCAACCTGATCGTAGAACTCATTCATCAAAATCAGTTGTTCCTGCGCGTTCCAAACTTCACTAAATCTTTTTAGAATTACAGGATTATACAAACCACCTGCTATTCTTGAAGAATTTTGAGATTTGTTGTCTATTACTAAAATAGATTTATTGTTTTTAAGGGCAATCTCAGCAAATGAAATTCCGGCTAGTCCAGATCCGACAATTAAGTAATCAAGCATGTGGTGTGATAGATAAAATAAAAAAACTCTTATTACAAAGGTAGTAAGAGTTTTGCTTATAATGGGATTTAGAAACTTAGTAGTTCCACATATCTTCTTCAAAGTTACGAATCTTCTCTTTTACTCTTTCCGATTCTAACAATTGACTTTGGGCATTATCTTTCATGTAGGATTTAATCTCGCGATCCCCATACATATTTTCTTCTTTATAAATTATCGCATTAAAACGCCTTGAATTTAAAACCTGATCAAATGAAATAGGCATTGCCGAATTACTGTCGTTAAAAGCCTTTGCCTCATTTAAAACCTCCCGTGCATTGGGAAAGAAAACCCAAAATAGTTCAATATAATCTTTTTCATCACTATTCATGGTATAAACATCGGGTGTTACGGGACATATTCCTAATAAACGATATTTTAATTCTCCCTGACGTTTATCAAAATACCAGTACCCTTTAATTTTATACTGCGTAACATCTGCAGCGGTAAGATCTTGTTTCAGAATATACTCTGCAGGGACTGTTCTTGTAGGCCCAACGGTTTGATCTACATAAGTAACTTTTTTATTCTTACCTGTACCGGTAACTACTTTTTTCTTTACAACGCGCGTCCTGTAATCATCCGGATATTGATTAATAAGTTCCCTACCGGCATCTGTAGTATCAATTCTGGATAATCCACCCTGAATATCTTTCATTGATTTTTTGGTATTAAAATAACTATCAGCATACACCTCTGTTATTCTGCCTTGTTTTATCGCTTTGGTCAAAACATCATAAAGAGAACGCCTGTCTTTTCCAATATTAGCCGTATCAACCGGATAATACAAAGGAAAATTAATCTTTTCATTTAAATCAATAATCTCCCATGTAGTTTTTCCCATCAGAATGTCACGATCATCCACATAACCATAAGCCAAAGGCTTATCATTATCCGAGATCTCCCTTCCTGGAGATTTCAGCCCAATTTGCGCAGCTGTTTTTGCATTAAGCAAATTAGGCTGTGCATAACAGGAAATACTTCCCGCAATAAAAATAATAACTATTAAAAATCTTCTCAATCGCATCATAATTTCGTCATTTAGATATCATAACGCAAATTTACATATAAAATTGTTATTTTTCTTACATCTTTAACTAAATAAATTTAAAAAAGTTCGATTAAAACTCTCAGCATAAAAGTGTTAAATTAAAAAACACCTATATAAAAGAAAAAACTCTTACAGCAGAAGGCCGTAAGAGTTTTTCTTATCATGTAATTTAGATACTTAGTAGTTCCACATATCTTGTTCGAAGTTACGAATCTTCTCTTTTACTCTTTCAGATTCTAACAATTGGTTTTGCGCATTGTCTTTCATGTAATCTTTAATCTCACGATCTCCGTACAAGTTTTCTTCTTTATACAAAACTGCGTTAAAACGTCTTGAATTTAAAATCTGATCAAATGAAATTGGAAGCGCAGAATTATTATCGTTAAAAGCTTTTGCTTCATGTAATGCTTCTCTTGCATTAGGGAAGAAAACCCAAAATAACTCAATGTAATCTTTCTCGTCACTATTCATTGTATAAACATCCGGAGTTACAGGACAAAGACCGAGTAAACGATATTTCAGTTCACTCTGACGTTTATCAAAATACCAGTATCCTTTAATTTTATATTGTGTAACATCTGCCGAAGTTAAATCTTGTTTCAGAATATATTCTGCAGGAACCGTTCTTGTTGGGCCAACAGTTTCTTCAACATAAGAAACCTTTTTATTTTTACCTGTACCGGTAACTACTTTCTTTTTCACTACACGTGATTTGTAGTCATCCGGGTATTGGTTAATTAATTCTCTACCAGCATCTGTTGTATCAATACGAGATAATGCACCTTGAATGTCTTTCAAAGATTTTTTAGTATTGAAATAACTGTCGCTGTACACTTCAGTTATTTTGCCGTTTTTAACAGCTTTCGTCAAAACGTCATAAAGTGAACGTCTGTCAGAACCAATATTAGCCGTATCTACCGGAAAATACATTGGAAAATTGATTTTTTCATTTAAATCAATGATCTCCCAAGTAGTTTTTCCCATCAAGATATCTCTATCGTCTACATAACCATAAGCCAAAGGCTTATCATTATCTGAGATAAGTTGCGCAGGAGTCTTAAGTCCTATCTGAGCAGGTGTTTTCGCATTTAGCAAATTAGATTGCGCATAGGAAGAAAAACCTCCAGCGATAGAAACAATAGCTATTAAAAAATGTCTTACTTTCATCATGATATCATTATAAGATATTGAATGTAGGTTTACCTACTTTATTATTGTATTTCGTAAATTACCGGAGCAGTTCTTGGTAATAAGTAACTACCAGCTCCAACAAGTTTAGTTTTAATTTCAGAAATAGTAACCTGATCTCCTTTACCTGCTCTTGAAAGTACTTGTTTACATTGTGCATTTAATTTATTACCAGTAACAACAACTGTAGGCTGTCCGGCAATTTTCATATTAAATCCAACAACATCTAAACCAACTTCAAAATCAAAGTCAAGTAATTTAGCTCCAATAGTAGCAATTTCTAAGTTAGATCTAGGCCCTTTAACAACACCCATTTCTCCTCTAATTGTTCCTGTTGGACCAGGAATACCTTTAATTCTAAATGTCTTCTTATCTGTAACTTTATCGCCATTTGGTAAAGTTCCTGTAACAGAAATTGTAGCTTCTGTACCTGAACCCGGGCTCATGTTATATTTTCCTGGTTTACCCGCAGAAGATAATCCTGGAGCACTTGCAACAACTTTATTATCAGCAACACCAGCGAATGATACAGAAATAGGGTTAACAACACCTCTGTACACTACATTCATTTTATCAGCAGAAATAGTAGCAGAGTTTGGCCTTGGTACTACAACGTAAGTTCCTTTAAATTTAAGTGGAATATTTTTTCCATCCTCTAAGAACGTAAATTGTCCATTGATATTTTGCTCACCAACACCACCAGCAGTTAAAGAAATAACCGCTTGTCCGTTAACAATTTGCCCAGGTCCTTGAAAAGAAGTTGGTTTTGTATTTTCGTCATAACGACCTAGAACTACTTTACCAGTTACTTTTTCTCCCTGAAAATAAGCATTTTTGTCAAGAACAACAATTGCCTGATAGTTGCTGTAAGAAGCAGCAGCAATAGCCGCTTTTCCTAAAGCACTGTTATAAATATCAGCTTCAGTTTTCTGAACGTCATTTTGCCAAGCTGAAAGTTTTGCAGCTGATGCGATTGCAGGAAAACCTTTGAAGTGATAAGCTAAGTATTTTTCTTTTATACCTTCTTTGTTTTTTACATCAGAAACATCAAATTTCTTTTCAACTTCTGCTATAATGTTAGCATATTTTTTATCTGTTCCTAAAGCAGCTTTAATATCAGCTTTGTATTTTTCAATTTTAGAAATGATTTCATTACCTTTTGCAGTGTAACCGTCTCCTGTAAACCAGTCATCGATATTATCACCTCTGTCCATAGACTCATAAGGCATTTTTCCAGTTTCTTTATCAACTTCAAATCCTTTTACTGCCTGTGCTTTTAAGCTTCCGATGTAAGCATAAAAATCTTTTGAGATTGCTTCAACTTTATGAGCTGTAACTGCAGCAACAGCAAATTCTCCTTTTGCTTCAGCAGCTTTTTGATCTAAAGATGTTAATAAACCTTCGTTTGTTGTTACTGAAGTTGTATTTGCAGCTTCAAATTTTTCATTCATCAAACCAAAAGCCGAAATGACTTCTTTTGATACGTTCATTGCCAACATTGCGATGAAAACCAGATACATCAGGTTAATCATCTTCTGTCTAGGGGTTAATTTTCCTCCTGCCATTTTTTCTAATTAGTCTTTATTAATAAATTTAATATAATAGTTAAAAACTAATTATCCTTTGTTACTCATTGCAGAAAGCATACCACCATAAACGCTGTTTAAAGAAGCGATATTAGCAGTCATTGATTGCATTTGTTCTTTTAATTTAGAAGCATTTTCAGCGATTTCACTGTTAGCCTGCGCGTTTCTTGAAGCACTTTCTAATTGTACTTTATATAAACTGTTTAATGATTCCATTTGTGCAGCAGCCATAGACATTTCTTCAGCATATTTCTTTTGTCCTGCAATAGAGTCTACTGTTGGAGAAATAGCTTTTGCAGCTCCTTCGAAGTTTTTGATAGAATTCCCTAAGCTTGACATTAATTCTCCATCAATTTTAGCTTCTTTCAACATAGCATCTAATTTTTGAGACAACAAACCTTGGGCATCAGTTGTAGTTTCAACTTTATCAGCTTTTTTTCTAGCTTGACCATTAGCTAGTTCAGGGTAAACAAGAGTCCAGTCTAATTCATCTTCAACTGGTTCAAAAGCAGAAAGTGCAAAGATTAACGCTTCAGTAACCAATCCTACTGATAACATCACAGTTCCTGTTAATGGTCCAATTTCAAAGTGAGTAATTTTGAATAAAGCTCCAACGATTACTACTGCCGCTCCCATACCATAAGCGAAATTCATTGCTTTTTTACTTAATAATGCCATAATACTTTTTTTTAGGTTTTAATTTTAAATAGATTTGATTTGGTTATTGATTTAATTATAATTTACTTTTCTTCTTTCCGCTTCCAGTTGTTTGAGTTCCCATGTAATCTTGTACAGTTCTGAAACCAATATAACTTCTTGCAGAATCTGCATATTCGTGGTCACGTGTACTTACCTGTAGGAAATAAGCAACGTCTTTCCAAGACCCACCACGAACAACTTTTCTTTGATTGTTTCCATCAATTACGTTAGGGTTCATTGTAGAAACATATTCGTATGCATTTGGATTATAAGCTGAATCTGTCCACTCTGAAACGTTTCCTGCCATATTGTATAATCCGTAACCATTAACTTCATACGACTTAGCCTCAACTGTATACAAAGCTTCATCAGCAGCATAATCTCCTCTACTTGGCTTAAAGTTTGCTAAGAAACAACCTCTGTCACTTTTAGTATAAGGACCTCCCCAAGGATAAGTAGCTGATTCCAGACCTCCTCTTGCAGCATACTCCCATTCTGCCTCTGTTGGTAATCTGAATGCGTTTACTAAATCACGTCCTTTTTTCTTAGACTTGATATAGCTGTTTTTATTTAATGTTCTCCAAGCACAGAATGCCTTAGCTTGTTTCCAGGTTACCCCTACTACAGGGTAATCTCCATAAGCTTTGTGCCAGAAATAATCATTGTGCATTGGCTCATTATATGAATAAGCAAAATCTTTAATCCAAACTGTTGTATCAGGATAAACATTAACTTGCTCTGTTTTAACGAAGTCTTTTCTTTTTCCTACCTTAGCTTTTGCAGCAGCCTGAATATCCATCCATGAGTAACGGAATTTTAATTTATTTACATCGATTGTTCTTAAACCATTGTATGATTCTTCAATTGGCAAATACATAGAATCCATTACCTCAGCATAGTACTCATCCGGGTAAGCTTTTGTATCTTTAATTAACTTAACTTTTTTGTTTAATTTTCTACCTGCATACGGATCATCTTTTGTTCCTACACTATAGTAATTATCATACATGTATTTATCATAAGCCGTCATTTTATCTGGCTCTGAGTCATTAAATGCATAATCTGCGATGCTACCACCTTTTTTACCTTTAGTACCACCTGTTGATTTTTGTCCTGTTTCATCAGCTAAAATAGCCAAACGAACTCTCATTGTAGAGTCCTTTACCCACTCTACAAATTGACGGTATTCACTATTTGTAATTTCAGTTTCATCCATATAAAATGAACGAACTGTTACTGTTTTAGTAGGAGCATCTTCTACATTAGCTAAATCAGCATCTGATTTACCCATAATAAAAGACCCACCTGGAACTAATGTCATTCCATAAGGCTTTTCAGGATGCCATTTCCCTCCTGTAACACCGACCAACTCACCTTTATCTCCTGACTTACCACAGCCAATTACTAGTGTTAACATTGCTGCAAATGCAATAAACTTCTTCATATAAATTTGGGATTATTCATTCATTATTATAAGTCCGTAAACGTATTTATTATTTATCTAAAAAACAATACTAGTTGCGAAATTTATTTTACCGTTCAAAAATAATGTTAAATAAAATAAAAAAAAAATATTTTATCGATAAACTGATTAAAAAAATCGACGTAAAACGTTAATTTTTAAACATTATAACTATTTTCTTACTAAAATTTTTTAACAATTATTTGAAATTTTGGGAAAATTATTTTTTTCATTAAATTTTAATTTTACAAAGCATTTTTTCGCTGTGCTTTCCACCATCGTTCAGGCAATTCCTGATTACAAGCGCTTAGATATTCATCGTAAGAACACGGTAATAACGTATTTCTTTTTAGTTTATTGTGACCATTCGATTCAAATGGAATTTCAATCCACCAACGATCTGTTTTGTCACTTTTATAAAAAACAAGTTCTTCGTCTTCCAGGGGAACAATATACTTTAAATACGTTGCTCTACTACCAAATGGATATTCTTTTGAACGATAATGAAAACCTTCTATAAAATACCATATAATCTGTGCAATAATGACTGATTCAGGCAATGTGCTATTATGGTTAAAAATACCAAAACAAGAAACTTTATCACTAATTCCGGCATATCTGGCTAATGAACAAATCTCTTTTCCGTTGAAACCATTTGGCTCAAAAGAAACCATATTCCCTGACTCTGATGATTTTACCGAATTCAAATCGATACTTACCAAATCAGCATCTCTAAAAACAGGCTCTGCTAATGCAATATTATTGGAAATTTCACCCAAACGATAAGCATCAAAAAACAATTTCTCGATCAGATCAATTTCTTCTTGTGAATTATAATAGGTCTGATACCCTATATTGCAGTAATTAAAAAGATTATTGGGTTCATCGATAATAATCTTGGTCAGGTAAGAATTAGCAGAAACTGTTTCATTCTCTTTTCCAAAATCAAATTTATTATCTACTGCAACCATATTTACCATTTGCTCCAAATCGTCATAAGCACGATATAAAGCATAGGTCAAATCCTGCGAACCTCCCAGTACTATAGGAATAACTTTATTCTTAATTAAAATAGAAGTCACTTTTCTTAATGCAAAATAAGTATCCTCTACAGAGTCTCCTGCAAGAATATTACCTAAGTCTGCAATCGATGCATCCCAATTTCCGGGAAACATACTATACAATTTCTTACGAACTGCGTTTAAATTAACGTCATTAATTACAGTACTATTGCGACGGTCTTCTAAAACACCAACAATTGCAATTGTAATTTTACTGATATCAGGAAACTGATCTTGTGTATGCAAAACTATTTTGCTACCCAATTCTTGTGAAGACAACGAGCTAATGAATTTTAAAATTCCTTCATTAACCGGTTCTAGAAAATCAAATTCCATTTTTTATTTCTTTTTAGCAGCTGTTTTTTTAGCCGGAGCTTTCTTTGCGGTTGTTGCTTTTTTAGCCGGAGCCTTTTTAGCTGGTGTTTTTTTGGCAATCATTTCCTGAACTTCTGCCAATGTTAATTTTGTAGCATCAACATCTTTACTTAATTCAATTTTGATTTTACCTTTTGTAATCACCGAGCGTCCCCAACGTGCTTTTTCAACCAAAATCCCTTCTTCTTCCCAATTATGAAGAACTTTATCAATGTTTTTCTGCAATTTATCTTCGATTAACTCTTCGACATCTGCCTGCGATAAATTATCAAAATTGTATTTTTTACTTACATTCACAAAAAGACCATTCCATTTAATGAAAGGTCCAAAACGCCCCACACCTTTTTGAACAGCTTCTCCTTTATATATTGCAATTGGAGCATCAGCAAGTGCTTTTTCGTCAATTAACTCCTGGGCTCTTTCTTTTGAAACTCCTAAAGGATCCTCTCCTCTTGGTAAAGAAATAAATACACTTCCGTGACGAACGTATGGCCCATAACGACCATTGTTTACTTCAACTTCCTCACCTTTATATTCACCTAAACTCTTAGGCAATAAAAATAAGTTTAACGCATCTTCCAGTGTAATGTTTCCAATATTCTGATCTGCCATTAAACTGGCAAACTTCTTATCTTCATCGTCTGCTTCTCCAATTTGTGCCATTGGACCAAATTTTCCCAAACGAACAGAAACCTGTCTTCCGTCGGCATCTTTCCCGAGGATTCTTTCTCCGCTTTCACGTTCTGCATTGGCCTCAACCTCTTTTACATTTGGATGAAACTTATTGTAGAATTCCTGCATCATGATTGCCCAGTCGATATTTCCTTCGGCAATTTCATCAAAATCCTGTTCTACTTTTGCTGTAAAATTATAATCGAGAATATTTCCGAAGTTCTTTACTAAGAAATCAGTTACAATTGTTCCGATATCTGTTGGAACTAATTTTCCTTTGTCTGAACCTGTATTTTCTTTTAAAATTTTCTCACCTACTTTGCTATTTTGCAATGTAAGCTGTGTATAATTACGTTCCTGCCCCTCAAGAGTTCCTTTTTCAACATAATTTCTATTGATGATCGTAGAAATAGTTGGTGCATAAGTCGACGGACGGCCAATTCCTAATTCTTCTAATTTTTTCACCAAAGAAGCTTCTGTATATCTCGTCGGTGGTCTTGAATATCGCTCTGTAGCTGTAATATAGTTGTTTGCTAATTTTTCGCTTACTTTTAAAGCAGGCAACATCCCTTCTTGTTCTTCTTCGTCGTCATCATGACCTTCTAAGTACACTTTTAAGAAACCTTCAAAAAGTAAAACTTCTCCCGAAGCAGTAAAAATCTCATCGTGATTGTGTGCTTCAATTTTTACGTTTGTTCTTTCTAATTGGGCATCACTCATTTGAGATGCCAATGTTCTTTTCCAGATCAAATCATACAAACGAGCCTGATCACGATCTATATTTACAGTATGGCGCGACATATCTGTAGGTCGAATCGCCTCGTGGGCTTCTTGCGCTCCTTTGCTTTTGTTTGCAAAAGATCGTGGTTTAGAAAACTCTTTTCCGTATGATTTTATGATTTCGGCTTCGGCTGCATCCATCGCATCTTTAGAAAGGTTCACACTATCGGTTCTCATATAGGTAATGAGCCCCGCTTCGTATAAACGTTGTGCCAGCTGCATCGTAATTCCAACAGGCAAATACAATTTTCTTGCTGCTTCTTGCTGCAAAGTAGAAGTTGTAAAAGGTGCTGTTGGTGATTTTTTGGTAGGTTTAGTTTCTAAATCGGCTACCTTATATTGTGATCCGATATTTTTATTTAAAAAATCTTCGGCTTCTTTTTTAGTATTGAAATTCTTTGGCAATTTAGCCTTAAAAGCTTTCCCTGCTTCATTTACAAATTCTGCCACTATCGAATAAGTCGCAACTGCAGTAAAGTTTTGAATTTCTCGTTCTCTCTCAACAATCAAACGAACCGAAACTGATTGCACACGACCCGCAGATAAACCTCCTTTAATTTTTCTCCATAAAACCGGCGATAATTCGTACCCTACTAAACGGTCTAATACACGACGCGCTTGTTGGGCATTTACCAGATTATAATCAATTTCTCTTGGATTTTCGATTGCTTTAAGAATCGCAGACTTTGTAATTTCGTGAAAAACAATTCGTTTTGTTTTTTTAGTATCCAGTTTTAGTTCTTCCGCAAGATGCCATGAAATAGCTTCTCCTTCGCGGTCCTCATCGCTTGCTAACCAGACCGTTTCGGCATTCTTAGATAGTGTTTTCAGCTTACTTACCAAGGCTTTTTTATCTGGAGAAACTTCATATTTAGGTTTAAAACCATTCTCTACATCTACCCCTATTTCCTTTGATGGTAAGTCTGCTATGTGTCCGTAACTTGACTCTACCTGAAAATCACTTCCTAGAAATTTCTCTATCGTTTTCGCCTTTGCAGGTGACTCCACTATTACTAAATTCTTTGCCATTGCTCTATTTTTCTGCAACAAAAGTATTTATTTTTTTTAAATATCAGCCTTGTGAAATCATTTTTGAGGTATTTTAATATTATGTTTCTTAAAATTACAGATTTATCTGTAATAGAACCTATAATATATATAGGTATAACTTTTAAAGGTTTATAACCATCAAATGTTCTTTTTTATAACAATATTACTGCTCTGATTACTTCACTATACTTTTATTTTTAGATCGTTTAAACAAAACACACCATCAATAAACGCATTCCTTTTTCAAACTAAATTTTAAACTCTGAAATCTAAAATTATTTTCTGCCATCTTGTCATCTTGTCCTCAATTACGTTATCTTTGCACTTTGAAATTTTACAATGGAAAAGATTATTGAGGAAAGCAAACAAGGTGAAAGTCTTGTTTTAGAAAATAAACCTGAGAATACTAAGAAACTTTTTATAGAAAGTTACGGTTGTGCGATGAATTTTTCGGACAGTGAAATCGTAGCTTCCATCTTATCTGAAAACGGATTTAACACCACACAAACTCTTGAAGATGCCGATTTGGTTTTGGTAAATACCTGCTCGATTCGGGATAAGGCAGAACAAACGATTCGTAAACGTCTGGAAAAATACAATGCCGTAAAACGCATTAATCCAAAAATGAAAGTGGGCGTTTTGGGCTGTATGGCAGAACGTTTGAAAAGTCAGTTTTTGGAAGAGGAAAAAATTGTCGATCTTGTTGTAGGCCCCGATGCTTACAAAGATTTGCCTAATTTACTGGCAGAAGTTGAAGAAGGGCGGGACGCTATTAATGTAATTTTATCAAAAGAAGAAACCTACGGAGATATTTCGCCTGTTCGTTTAATGAGTAACGGAATTACAGCTCTGGTTTCGATTACACGTGGTTGCGATAATATGTGTACGTTTTGTGTTGTGCCTTTTACGCGCGGACGTGAGCGTAGTCGTGAACCTCAAAGTATTATGTCTGAAATTCAGGATTTATGGGATAAAGGTTTTAAAGAAATTACACTTTTAGGCCAAAACGTTGACAGTTACCTTTGGTACGGAGGCGGTTTAAAGAAAGATTTCGTAAACGCTTCTGAAATGCAAAAAGCAACTGCGGTTGATTTTGATCAATTACTGGAAATGGTTGCGGTTGGTTTTCCTAAAATGCGTATTCGCTTTTCGACTTCAAATCCGCAGGATATGCACGAAAGTGTTTTACATGTTATTGCGAAACATCCTAATATTTGTAAACACATTCACTTACCGGTTCAATCCGGAAGCAACAGAATCCTGAAAGAAATGAATCGTTTGCATACTCGTGAAGAATACATGACTTTGATAGACAAGATTAGAACTATTATTCCAAATGCTTCGATTTCTCAGGACATGATTGCCGGTTTCCCAACAGAAACAGAACAAGATCATCTGGATACAATGAGTTTGATGGAATATGTAAAATATAATTTCGGTTATATGTATTCGTATTCTGAACGTCCGGGAACTTTGGCAGGCAGAAAAATGGAAGATGATGTTCCGGAAGAAACCAAAGCCAGAAGATTGCAGGAAATTGTTAATTTACAACAAAAACATGCCTGGTTTAGAAGCGAAGAATTCGTTGGACAAGTTGTAGAAGTTTTAGTCGAAAAAGTGTCTAAAAAATCAAAAGAAGAATTCTCAGGCAGAAACTCTCAAAGCATTACGGTAGTTTTTCCAAAAGAGAATTATAAAATTGGCGATTTCGTAAACGTAAAAATCACAAGCTGCACCAGCGGAACTTTAAAAGGTGAAGCTGTGGGATATTCTGAAATGAATTAAATTTTGCTTGCCACGAATTACATTTATTTGTAATTATTTTCTTTCAAATGCATTGTAGAACTATAAATTTGCTTAAAAAAGTAAATCCATAGAATTATACAGAAAAGAAGAGTATTTTTAAATTGTTGGTATCTGTATGGAAATTCATAGAATCCTTGGTTGAGGACTTCTTGAAATTATTTATAAAGATGCATCGGAATATGAATTTAGAAAACATAATATTCCTTTTGAACGTGAAAAAGAATACAATATATAATACAAAGACATTGTTTTAGCCCATAAATTCTTCGCCGATTTTGTTGTTTATGATAAAATCATTTTAGAAGTAAAGGCATCAAAAGAAATTATTGACGAACATACAGCTCAAACAATTAATTATTTAAAACTAGCTGATATCGATTTAGGAATTATTATTAACTTTAATAAAAAGTCCTTACAACATAAAAGAGTTATTCATTAGCCCGATTTTAAAAAATTCGTGAAATTCGTGAAATTCGTGGCAAAAGAAAAAGACATACATGGAAACAGTTCAAGCAATAAAACAACGATTTGAGATAATTGGAAATGATCCTAAATTAAATCGCGCCATCGAAAAAGCCATTCAGGTTGCTCCTACTGATATTTCGGTAATGGTGACTGGGGAAAGTGGTGTTGGTAAAGAAAATATTCCACGAATTATACACTCGCTTTCACACAGAAAGCATGGTAAATATATTGCCGTAAACTGCGGTGCTATTCCAGAAGGAACTATAGACAGTGAACTTTTTGGACACGAAAAAGGAGCTTTTACCGGCGCAACCAGCACTCGTGAAGGTTACTTTGAAGTAGCTGATGGCGGAACAATCTTTCTGGACGAAGTTGGAGAATTGCCTTTAACAACACAGGTAAGATTACTTCGTGTACTTGAAAATGGCGAATTCATAAAAGTGGGTTCTTCTCAGGTTCAAAAAACCAATGTGCGTATTGTTGCAGCAACAAACGTAAACTTATTCAATGCAATTGAAAAAGGAAAATTCCGTGAGGATTTATATTATCGTCTAAGCACTGTTGAAATTACTTTACCGCCTTTGCGCGAAAGAAACGAAGACATTCATTTGCTGTTTCGAAAATTTGTAGCCGACTTTGCGCACAAATATAAAATGCCTCCTTTGAGATTAGATGATGATGCTATTCAGCTTTTACAAAAGTTCAGATGGAGCGGAAATATTCGCCAACTTCGAAATGTTGCCGAGCAGATTTCAGTTTTAGAAACCAATCGTGATATCACATTAGCCACTTTACAATCTTATCTGCCAGCCGAAGGAACCAATTTACCTTCAGTAATCAGCGACAAGAAAAAAGAAAGCGATTTTAGTACCGAAAGAGATATTTTGTACAAAGTCCTTTTTGATATGAAAAGTGATTTGAATGATTTAAAGAAGCTTACTTTAGAATTGATGAAAAACGGCACTTCAAAAGTACAGGACATCAATCCTAATTTAATTCAGAAAATATACGGCTCACAGGAAAATGACAGCGAAATTGATTTTGAAGAAGAACCAAGAACAGCTGTAATGACTCCAACAACCCGTGAAGAAAGTTATCAGATACAGGACGACAATTATTTGTTTGCCGAAACTATTGAAGAAGAAGAGGTTTTACGTTTAGAACAAAAAGAAATCGAAATGATCAAAAAGTCATTAGAAAAAAACAAAGGAAAACGAAAAGCCGCAGCAGATGAATTAGGTATTTCGGAGCGAACTTTGTACCGAAAAATTAAACAATTCGATTTATAATTCAGCCGCAAAAGCACTATAACAAAATATTTTTAAACGAAAATAAATATCTTTGACAAAAGCTTCAGCAAACTGACAAAGCAATTCTTAAAACAAAAAATGAAAAACTTAAAATATATTCTTGTCTTGTTAATTGCCACAACATTTAGCGGTTGCGGATTTTATAACTTTACCGGATCAACTGGAAAAATTGATGCCAAAACTTTTCAGGTAAACTTTTTTCAAAACAATGCCGATTTAATTGAACCCGGAATCGACAGACAATTTACATTGGCTTTACAGGATCTGATCATGAACCAAACCAACTTAAATTTAGTTAGTAATAGTGGTGATCTGGTTTACGAAGGAGAAATTACAGATTACAGAATAACGCCAATGACTGCTACTGCTGATCAGCAAGCTGCGCAAAACCGTTTAACAATTCGTGTAAATGTCAGATTCATGAATAAAAAGAAAGAAACAGATGATTTTGAAAAATCTTTCGAATTCTATTATGATTTCCCGGGGGCCTCTTTACCAACAAGTGCCATTTTAGGCCCTGCGATTCAGACTATTTTTGAAAGAATTACACAGGATATATTTAATGAGTCATTAGCTAAATGGTAATTTTTTGGTTCAATTGTTAAATTGTTTAGTCATTAAAATAGATTCAACCAATTTACGATTAAACAGATAAACAAATAAAAAAGATTAAAAAACAAAGCGATTAAACAATAAATAATGAATGTAACTGATTATACCTACTTAATGAACAAACCCGATGCTATTACAGAAAAGCAAGCGGATGCATTAGGAAGTGTTTTGAACGAATTTCCATATTTTCAAAGTGCGAGAGCGTTGCGATTAAAAGGACTTTACAATCAAAATAGCTTTAAGTATAATTATGCACTAAAAGTTACAGCCGCTCATACTACTGATCGTGCTGTTTTATTTGACTTTATAACCTCAGAAACTTTTACCTCAATACAAAGTGAATATTACGATCAGAAACTAAAAGAACTTTTAGAAATTAAAGTTTATGACAGTGAAATCGTTTCATTTGAAGAAATCAAAAAAGCAACTGAAGTTAAAATTGACCCAATCGAGCAATCTATTCTCAATTCTATAAGAGAAGCAACCAATGTCACTTTTGAAGAACCTGTAAAAACAATAGATAAACCAATCGGGTTAATTAATGAACCGTCTATTTTAGATTCTTTTAAAGAAGTAACTCCAACAACTTTTGAAGAACCTGTAAAAACAGAAGAACCTAAAACCGAACCTGTTGACAAGCAATCTGTTTCAGATACTTTTAAAGAAATTACACCAACAACTTTTGAAGAACCTATAAAAACAGAAGGACCTAAAATTGAAACTATTACCGAGCAATCTATTTTAGATACTTTTAAAGAAGTTACACCAGCCACTTTTGAAGAACCTGTAAAAACAGATGACAATTTAATCATTGAGAAGTCTATTTTAGACGCCGTCAAAGAAGCGTCAAACCTTACATTTGAAGAAGCGCCAAAAATTGACACTCCTAAAACTGACCCAATTACTGAACAACAACCTATTATAGCTTCTATTAAAGAAACGATGCCTACATTTTTTGAAGAAATAGTCGATGATGAAATTCCAGAAGTACGAGTTGATCCGATTGAAGAATCGGTATTGATTTCTATTAAAGAAGCAACAAAAGTAGTTTTTGAAGAGCCAAAAGCAAAAGAAGAACCAAAAGAAACTGAGGTTCCGCAAATCGTAAAAACTGCCGAGGAAAATCTGGAAATAGGAAAACCTCTTGATTTTTCTGTAAATGAAAAACATTCTTTTCAGGAATGGCTGCAATTATCAAGAACTGAACCTATTGACCGAAAAGATGAAGTTTTAAATAAAAACCAAATCGAAGAAACAACCAAAATGATAAATGAGGCTGAAAAAATTGAGGAGGAGAAAAGAAAAAAAGCTAAGCTGATCGATAAATTTATTGAAACAAACCCAAAGATTTCACCAATAAAACAAACTGCAATCAATCCTGCAGTACAACTGGACGCAAATAACGAAGAGAATTCTTATTTAATGACAGAGACTTTGGCAAGGGTATATCTGGAACAAAAAAAATATACAAAAGCAATACAAGCATATGAAATATTAATTTTGAAATATCCAGAAAAAATTAGTTTCTTTGCAGACCGCATTTCGGATATAAAGATTTTACAACAAAATAACAATAATAATTAAGCAATGAGCACATTTTCAATTTTTTTAGTTTTAATCACAATAGTTTGTTTTCTATTGATCGTAGTAATCATGGTTCAAAACCCTAAAGGAGGCGGATTATCGTCTACAATTAGCGGAACTCAAATGTTAGGCGGGGTACAAAAAACAACAGACTTTTTAGACAAAAGTACCTGGACATTAGCTACTATTTTGATTGCTTTAATCTTACTTTCAAGCTTAAGCTTTACAGGATCATTAAACGATACAGGATCTAAAATCATTGAAAAAACTGAAGCGCCTGCAACTACACCAGCAGCTCCAGCGCAACAAACACCTGCTCCGGCAGCACCTGCAGCAAAATAATAAATTAAATATCGATATAAAATGCCAGCCTGTCAAAGCTGGCATTTTTTTTAAGAAAAAATGTCAGTTTTAAGAGCATGGCACAATTTCTGAAAGTTACTAGAGCATTAATAAAACGTATAACTATAATAATATAAAATCATGGCCTTAAACATTAAACCGCTTTCAGATCGCGTACTTATCGAACCTGTTGCAGCTGAAACTAAAACTGCCTCAGGTATTTTTATTCCGGATACTGCCAAAGAAAAACCACAAAAAGGAACTGTGGTTGCTGTAGGAAATGGCTCTAAAGATCATACTATGACCGTAAAAGTTGGTGACACTGTTCTTTATGGTAAATACGCCGGAACAGAATTAAAACTTGAAGGAACTGATTATTTGATCATGCGTGAGGATGATATCCTGGCAATAATCTAAAACAATAAGTATTAAGTTGCAGGTATTAGAATTAAGACTAAAACAACTTGAAACAAATCAAACTTTAAACAAAAATTAAAAAAATGGCAAAAGATATAAAATTTGATATTGAAGCACGTGACGGATTAAAACGTGGTGTTGATGCATTAGCAAATGCTGTAAAAGTAACTCTTGGACCAAAAGGTCGTAACGTAATTATCGGAAAATCATTTGGCGGACCAACGGTTACTAAAGATGGAGTTTCGGTTGCAAAAGAAATCGAATTAAAAGACCCATTAGAAAATATGGGTGCACAAATGGTTAAAGAAGTTGCTTCTAAAACCAATGATTTAGCAGGTGACGGAACTACAACTGCTACAGTTTTAGCTCAGGCAATCGTAAAAGAAGGTTTGAAAAACGTGGCTGCAGGTGCAAATCCAATGGACTTGAAACGTGGTATCGATAAAGCTGTTGAAGCTATCGTTGCTGACCTTGCTAAACAAGCAAAAGTGGTTGGAAGCGATTCTGATAAAATAAAACAAATTGCTTCTATCTCTGCAAATAACGACGAAGTTATTGGAGAATTAATCGCTACTGCTTTTGCAAAAGTAGGAAAAGAAGGTGTTATTACTGTTGAAGAAGCTAAAGGAACTGACACTTTTGTCGATGTTGTAGAAGGAATGCAGTTTGACAGAGGATATCTTTCTCCTTACTTTGTAACAAACCCTGAGAAAATGGAAGTTGAATTAGACTCTCCATACATCTTATTATACGACAAAAAAGTTTCGTCTTTAAAAGAACTACTTCCGGTTTTAGAGCCGGTTGCACAATCAGGAAAACCATTATTAATTATTGCTGAAGATGTCGACGGAGAAGCTTTATCTACATTAGTAGTAAACAAACTTCGTGGAGCTCTTAAAATCGCTGCTGTAAAAGCACCAGGTTTTGGAGACAGAAGAAAAGCAATGCTAGAAGATATCGCAATCTTAACCGGTGGAACTGTAATATCTGAAGAAAGAGGATATACTCTTGAAAATACAACTATCGAAATGTTAGGAACTGCAAAAAGAGTTTCTATCGATAAGGACAACACTACTATTGTAAGTGGTGCTGGTGAAGCTGACGTTATCAAAAACAGAGTAAATCAAATTAAAGGTCAGATGGAAGCTACTACATCTGATTATGATAAAGAAAAATTGCAAGAGCGTTTAGCTAAATTAGCTGGTGGTGTTGCTGTTCTTTATGTTGGTGCTGCATCTGAAGTTGAAATGAAAGAGAAAAAAGACAGAGTTGACGATGCTTTACACGCAACGCGCGCTGCTGTTGAAGAAGGAATTGTTGCCGGAGGTGGTGTTGCCTTATTAAGAGCAAAAGCTGCATTAGCTGAACTTAAAGCTGATAATGCTGATGAAGCAACTGGAATTCAGATTGTATCTCGTGCTGTTGAATCTCCATTAAGAACTATTGTTGAAAATGCAGGTCTTGAAGGTTCTGTAGTAGTAGCAAAAGTAGCTGAAGGTTCTGGTGATTTTGGATATAATGCCAAAACTGATGAATACGTAGACATGCTTAAAGCTGGAATTATCGATCCTAAAAAAGTAACTCGTGTAGCATTAGAAAATGCTGCTTCGGTTTCTGGAATGATCTTAACTACAGAATGTGCATTAATCGATATTAAAGAAGAAAATGCCGGAGGCGGAATGCCAATGGGAGGCGGAATGCCAGGAATGATGTAATCATTCTTTTCTTAAAACTTAAAACGCCAGACTTATCTGGCGTTTTTTTTTGTTTTTATCTGTCACAAATTATTTTTTTGGTTTTTATGAATATGCTTTAAGACAAACATTAAAGGATTAAAAAAATTATAATCTGTCAGAATCTTTTAAATCTTTACCAATCTTTTTTTCATACAAAGCATTTGTGTAATTTGGCGCAAACCTTTTTTATTTAAGATTGTTTAACATTATGTTTTTACTAATAAAAGTGGTTATTGATAACTTTGCCACTCAATAATTATCAATAATGAAAAAGCAATTTACTACTCTCCTTTCTTTAGTTTTTCTTTCACTTTCTTTCATTTCACATGCCCAATCTTCCAGCAAAGACAATTATGTTGTTTTAGTTTCTATGGATGGCTTTCGTTGGGATTATCAAAAACAATTTAATCTTCCTAACTTAAAAGAAATCGCAAAAGAAGGTGTTCATGCAAAATCTATGAAACCTTCTTATCCAAGTAAAACTTTTCCAAATCATTATGCTATTGTAACAGGACTTTATCCGGATCATCACGGCATTATCAATAACGTTTTTTATGATGCACAACTAAACGAATCCTTTTCCTTATCATCAAACACAAAAAATGATTCGCGCTTTTATGGTGGAAATCCGATTTGGAATGTAGCCGAACAACAAGGTGTAAAAACAGCTTCTTTCTTCTGGCCAGGATCAGATCTGGATCAAAGAAGACCAGGTTACTATAAAAATTACGACAATAAAACTCCATACGAAACCAGAATAGATACGGTTTTAAAATGGTTACAGCTTCCTGAAAAACAGCGTCCGCATCTGGTTACCTTATATTTTGATGAACCTGATCATACCGGACATAATTTTGGCCCACTTTCTCCTGAAAACAAAAAAATGGTTATTAAAATGGATTCTATCATGGGAGAATTATCTGCTAAATTAAATCAGCTAGCGATTGGAAAACAAATCAATTTAATCATCGTTTCAGATCACGGAATGGCCGATATCAGCAATGATAAAAAGGTAGCTATTCTGGATTACCTAAAACCGGAATGGCTTGGTTATAAAGATGTAATCAATCCTACTATGAGCCTTCAGGCAAAACCGGGTTATCAGGATTCGATCGCTAAAGCTTTGAAAAAAGTACCGCATATTAAGTTCTGGAAATCAACCGAAGTTCCTAAAAGATTGCATTATGGTACTAATCCAAGAGTGCATGATTTTGTTATTGAAGCAGATAGAGGATATAGTTTAGTTACTAAAGAAAGCCAAAACATAAAAGGCGGAACTCATGGTTATGACAATAATGAAAAGGATATGCACGCCATTTTTTACGCAAAAGGCCCTGCTTTTAAAGCCGGTAAAACCGTAAAAACATTTGAAAACGTTTCGGTTTATCCTTTAATCGCTCATATTTTAGATTTAAAAATTGATGAAGTAGATGGCAAGTTCATCGAAGTAAAATCAATGTTGAAATAATTTAGATAACGCGATAATTAAAAAAGTTATAAAAGAAACTTTTTTCGCAAATTCTAATCGTTTTCAAACAAAAACATTATGAGTATTTTAACTATTACAGACGACGAATGCAATTAAATTTATGAGGTATTTTTAACTACCTTAATGTTTCTTTTCTATGAAACCAATCTTAAAGTTTTTCAGCTTTCTATTTTGCTTACAAGCTTTTGCCCAAACTCCCAACAATACAGAAAAAATAAAAAATTACATCGAAACATATTTTCATTACGACAGAGAAAATATTCATGTACAATTCAACAAAGCCATTTATCTCAACAATGAAGATGTTGCTTTTAAAGGCTATGTATTTAGTAAAAACAAGAATCAACCCAACCTGGGTACAACTAATGTCGAATTAGTGGTTTACGATGATCAGCAGCAAATTATTCAGAAACAGCTTCTTTTTGCTGAATTTGGTACTTTTTCAGGCGGTATCCATCTAAATCAAAAATTCAAATCCGGTAAGTACCATTTTCATTTTTATACCAACTGGATGAATAATTTTAAAGAAGACGATTCTTTCAATCAGACCATTAAAATTATTGATAAAAAAGAGGGGTATCAACCTGAAACTAATGAACCGGACTGGAAATCTGCAGAAATAAGTCTGTTTCCCGAAAGCGGTTTTATAATCGATGACATAGTTAACATGGTTGGAGTTAAAATAAAAGACTGCAATAAAAAGGGAATCGAAATCAAAGACGGAACTGTATTAGACTCAAAATCTAACGAAATCGCTCATTTTCATACCAATAAAACAGGAAATGGTGTTTTTTATATAAAGGCCAGTAAAAACGAAAAGTATACTTTAAAAATAAATTCTTATCAATTAAAAATTTCTAAACCACTCGATAAAGTACAGGAAACAGGAATTATATTGAGCTACAACAACAATTTGACTCAGGGAAAACTGCTGGTTGTGGTAAAAACAAATGAAAAAGGTATTGAATCTTATCAAAATAAAAAATTTACGCTCCTTATTCAACAAGACGGAACGTTTATGAAGCAGGAAATCGCTTTTAGCGACAAGAAAACAGAACAGGCTTGTTTTTTTGACAAAAAATATTTGTCGCCGGGTGTCAATATTATCCGTTTGCTTGACGAAAACCTCAACGAAATAACAGATCGATTAGTTTATATTGACGATAATAGTATTGCTTTAACAACATTAGAAGCGAAAACTACAATAGGAGACAGTATCTTATTATCCGGAAAAACAGAACTCAACAAAGCCCGATTAAGCATTAGTGTACTTCCTGAAAACACTGTATGCATCAATCAAAAAAGATACTTGCCGGGTACTTTTTATCTCAATGCATATTTAGAACAGCCGGAAACAGACAATTATGACTATTATAATCCTGACAACAAAAACCGGAAACAGGACATGGAGCTTTTAATGCTCAACCAAACGAAAAGTAAGTTTTTGTGGGAAAATATAAAATCTGATCCTCAAAAAATCAGTTATGCATTTGAAAAAGGAGTTACGGTAAGCGGAAGAGTTCAAAAAGAAGCAAAATCAAATGCTAAAAATAAAATCGACCTTATTTCCTTAAAAAATAATTTATTTGAACAAGCCGCTATCGATTCTGATAATGCTTTTAAGTTTGAGCATTTTTTTGCTCAGGATTCTACCGTATTGGCCTTGCAAATGGTCAACGAAAAAAATACAGCAGTCCTTACCAAAATAGAGGCGCGTGTTTCCAGAGATGAATCTCGTTTTGTTTTGGGTCCAACAATTGAAAAAACAAATTGCCCTGTAACTCAAAAAGCTGAAAATATTTTCAGATTTAAAACAACCGAAAAAAATCCGATTGTAGAACTGAATGATGTAACTATAAAAAACGATTACAAAAAAGAAATCCTTGTGCACAAAGACGATATGAGTTCGAGCGCTAAAGCTTTCAAAATTAAAGATGGCAACTACAGAACTGTTTTAAGCTTTCTATCGTCAAATGGCTATGCAACCGGTGTAAACCAGAATGACAACAATGTTTATATTCGAAACAGCAGAAGCTCTTATCTGGGTGATTCAGCAACTTCTCCCAATGTTTATATCGACAATATTCCGGTTTTTGATTTTAACCAGTTATTCAACCTGACTTTAGACAGTGTGGATGAAATTTATATTGATCAGACCGGCGGTTCTGATGTAAGCGCTTCTGGCAACGGGACAATTAAGATTTTTATGAAACAAGGTGTCAAAAAAGATTATTTTACTCCAAAATATAGTCTGATTACAGTAACTAAAGGCTTTACTAAGAATATACAGTTTAAAAATGCGAGTTTCGAGACGCAGAGCGAATTTGACTATTTTGGAACTTTAAACTGGACCTCTGATTTCATTACAGATGAACATTCAGGATTTCAATTAAAATTTCCAAAAAACAATCAAAAAGAAATTTGGGTATTACTTGAAGGCTTTTCTGAAGATGGAAAATTAATATCCGAAATCAAAAAAATACCGGTTACAAATCTTTAACAAATCAATGACTGAAATCGTATCATTTTCTAATTAACTAACCACTTTATAAGTAGGATCTTCAATTACATTTACTTTGATCACGGCTTCGGCATTTTTAAGCAATTGAATACAATCGGGACTTAGATGCTCGAGTTCAATTACTTTATTTAACTGATTATATTTCTTGGTTAAATTATTCAGTGCCTCGATTGCTGACATATCGGCTATACGGCTTTCTTTGAAATCAATAATCACATGATTGGGATCGTTCTGCACATCAAATTTTTCTATAAAAGCAGCTATCGAACCAAAGAATAAAGGTCCATAAATTTCATAATGTTTGATACCGTTTTCATCTACAAAATGTCTTGCGCGAATGCGTTTGGCACTTTCCCATGCAAAAACCAAAGCCGAAATTATCACTCCAATCAAAACTGCCAAAGCCAGATTATGCAATACAATTGTAACAAGAGCAACTAAAATTCCAACAAAAATATCGTGTTTAGGCATTTTATTAATGATTCTGAAACTTGCCCATTCAAAAGTCGTAATGGCGACCATCATCATTACCCCAACCAAGGCTGCCATTGGCAATTTACCAATTACAGGCGCTCCAAAAAGTATAATCATCAAAATAGTCAGAGAAGCTATTATTCCCGAAAGCCTGGCTCTTGATCCTGCTGAAAGATTTACTAAAGTCTGGGCAATCATTGGGCAGCCTCCCATCCCAAAAAAGAAGCCATTTAAGATATTCGAACTTCCCTGAGCGATACATTCCCTATTGCTGTTTCCGCGTGTTCCTGTAATCTCGTCAACCAGATTGAGCGTTAGTAAACCTTCGGTTAAACCCACTGCCGCTACAATTACAGAATACGGAAATATCACTTTAAAAGTCTCTAAAGAAATTGGAATATTCGGAATATGAAATGGGGGAAATCCGCCCTGAACAGAGGCAATATCCTCAACCGTTTTGGTTTGGATGTTAAAGACAAGTACAATTGCAAACACCACCATAATGGCAACCAATGAAGCCGGAACGGTTTTGGTAATTTTCGGAAAAAGCAATACAATACTAATTGTCAGGGCAACCAAACCTAACATAATATACAACGGTGTTCCCTGCAACCAGGTTATTTCGCCATTTACAATAGTTTTAAACTGTTCTAATTGCGACATAAAAATAACAACCGCCAAACCGTTTACGAAACCAAACATAACGGGTTGTGGCACTAACCGAATAAATTTGCCGAGTTTAAAAAGTCCGATACAAATTTGCACAACACCGCCAAGTGCGACGGCAGCAAAAACATATTCGATTCCGTGCGACTTCATCAAAGCAATTAAGACAATAACCGTTGCGCCTGCCCCACCGGAAATCATTCCGGGTCTTCCTCCAAAAATTGCTGTAACCAAACCCGCGATAAAAGCAGCATACAAACCTACCAAAGGCGGAAAACCAGCCAGAATAGCAAACGACAACGATTCAGGAATCATCGTCATGGCAACCGTTAAACCGGCTAAAATTTCGTTTTTGTAATTGACTTTTTGGGTAAAATCGAAGAGTTGAAAAGCTTTTTTCATAAGTCACAAAGGTAGAAAATAATGCCCAAAAAGAGCATTAACCTTTTCATATCTGAGAAAGCTTTGCGAAAAATAGAATTTTAAACTGCGTATCTAAACAAACTGTTCGAGCAGCAAAACAAAAAGTTTAAGGATGAAACTTATCATAACTTAATAGTATTTTCAGAAAAAATATTAGCACAAAATTATTTATAAAACCGTATATAAAACTGCGTATTTATACCTGATTTTAAAATTACCGACAACTGATTTCTTTTGGTATTATTCCAGTATATTGCAGGAATAGCCCGCGCCAACGGAAAAATGTTTGACACGCTTTTAAGCGATATTCTCTATATCGAAAATCTGGGCAATTACATGCAGCTATACAACAAAAATCCAAAAATACCCATTATTATTTACGGATCGCTCTCGAGCATTGTTACCGAAATTGACCATACAAACTTCCTGCAAGTTCATCGTTCTTTTATTGTAAATACCCGCTAAATTACTGCCGTTACTTTTAAATAACTTACAATTTCGAATGCAGAAGTTATTCCCCTAGGAAGGAAAAATCAGATTTTGTTAGATAATTTAAAAAGCTCAGCTTTTATGGTTGTTTTTTTACAATAAAATCTATGCTTTTAAATTTCATTTCAAAAAAAGGTTCTTAAAAATGATTTTTCTTACATAAATAAGTACCTTAGCAAAGCCGGTAATCGTTGATAAATAATTGTAAAAAAATGAGCTTTTTTAAGTTTCTATTCGGAAAATCAAAGTTAGAATGCCCCAGATGCCTTGGGAAAAAATTTGTTGACTGGGAAGATATCTTACGCTTAAACAATCAATTAAAATGGACACCCGGTCCGTGCGCCTATTGTAATGCCACGGGAAAAGTTACCGAAGAAATGATATCAAAAGTAGCCGTAAACAATGTCTACTTAACATTTGATCTGCCTGAATCTGAAATGGAGAAAATAAAAAATGGTGATCCGGAAATGTTAGAAAAAGCCACATTGCACGAACTTTTTATAGATAGTCTTATCAAATATGCCGAGCATCACTATACAACCCAAAACATGGATGCCGAGAGCATCGCTGATTTATACCTTAGCACAGAAGACGAATCAGCTCCATTTTCTGTAGAAAGAAAAAACCTCATTAGTTACATCGAAAAAATAATCGAATTAAAAAAAGCAGAGCGAAATTGATTTAAAAAGCAAAATCAACGCACCAATTTGTCATCCGGACGAAGAAGCTGTGACAAAACCAAATCGTTTCTCAAAAAAAACTCAAAAACAGGTATAAATACGTGGTGCCAGAACTTTTTATAGTGGTATTATTGCTATGAATAATTTTTTACTTTAGAATTTAGTTTTCCGCATGGAGAATTGTTAATGATGCTACATTTTTTTTGGAACCAATTAAGTGAGATTTTAATCTATAAAACGATTAAAATCTCATTTTTTGTTTCACAATAAAGGTTTTATAACCTTTTTTATTCATAATCTGCAAATGAATTAATTTGTACCTTTGGGCCTTTACAACTATTTGCCTGTAAATACCCCAAAAAATTAAAGCCCAAATCGTTATGATCCGAGAACATTATATTCCCTTCAACAAGGAATTCTTACTCGAACAACAATTAAGTTCTTTTGCAAAAGATTCAGAAAAAGTCGATGATTTTAAAAAGTTATTTGATATTATCGAACATTATTTTCATTACGAAGCTTTTAATCTCAACCGCAGTCTCAAACAAAATTATGCTTTATTTGATCCTGATTTAAGCGAGAAAGAGCGCAAAAGTTTCATTGGTAAAAGTGATTTTTCGGTTTTTAAAGAAACATTGCTTACGGTTTTAGAGCAAGGAAATTATTCACGTATCGATCAGGAAACTTTAGACAAAGCTTTTACCGAATCTGATTTGATTGGTTTAGATCTTTCGATCGATTTTAATGCTTTTAAAGACTACGAATTGTATGTTCGCGGACATCACAAGGCGAAAGAAAAAATCAAAAAATACATTTTCTGGAAAAAAGAAATTGAAATCGAATACTACGATCGCGTTTTGATTTATCTGCATTACAGCGAAGCTGATTATATTAAAGAAAACAAAGTCAAACTGGGAAAAATGCCTATTGAACCCGGATCTGTGGCTTTAAAAATCTTTAAGCGGGTTCCTAAAAACGATCTCGAAACGATATTTCCAAATGCAATTCCGAGAATGTCTACCAAAGACAAACTTTTCTTTTGGGTTCCGGGAATTGGCGGCGGAATTTCATTATTGAGTACAACTGTAATTCCTGCTTTAATTGGCATGTATGCAGCGTACCAGTCTGGCGAAGCTATTGATCTGCTCAACAGTAAGGCTTCTTTAAATCAGGGTTTAATTGCGCTTGGCGTATTATCACTGTACTTATTTCGTCAATACAGCAACTTTGTCAATAAAAAAATCAAATATTCAAAAATACTTTCGGATAGTTTATACTTTAAAAATCTCGGAAACAACAGCGGTGCTTTTTATTCGCTCTTAAATTCATCTGAAGAAGAGGTTCTTAAAGAAACTATTCTGGCTTATACTTTTTTATACAAAAGCGAAAATCCGTTAACCGCAGACGAACTCGATGCTCAAATCGAATCCTGGTTTGCCACAAAACTGCATACTAATCTTGATTTTGATGTTCAGGATGCTTTATTGAAATTGGAAAGTATTGGACTTGGTATTGAAACTAACGGAAAATGGGGCGTTATTCCGCTAAATAAAGCACTCATCAAAATTGATGAATTATGGGATGGTGTTTTTGAGTATAATCAAACTCAGGTTTAAACTGTTTTCTAAAATAGTAAAGTCATTGCAATTAGTGTAATAAATGAAGCAAATGCTGTAAAAATAATGAAGGAGCCAAAAATCAAAGCAATTCTTTCTTTTTTGTTTCGGGCATAACTATTTAGCTTATAATAGTCATACGGCTCAATTTTTCTGGTTCCTAAATTTGTATCATATTCTCTGTTTCCCAAGACTATATAAACAGACATTGGTAGTGTTTTCTCTATTTCTTCCAACTTCATAATCTTCTATTTTAAAGGATGATTTTAATTCTTCAAAAATAAAAAAGACAACTCGATCTGATTACCGCTAAAAATTATAAAAACATCAAAATAGAACATAATCTCCATGTATTGAGTTTATACTCTAAGTTATAAAATCTATGAACTAAAATCAATTACAAGCAAAATAGTATCTTCACATCTCAGTTGGACTGAATTATTTTTAGCTTAACTCCAGATCTGCTTTCATATTAATTTTGACTTTTATATAGCCCGGCAAATAAATATCCTTTGAAATCGACAGATTAACAATTCTTGTAATTGATTATTCTGAAGATTTGGTATTTAATATAAGTGAAGGAAATTTCTACCTAGAATAGATTTATGGGAGGATCCCGACAGAATAAATCAGGAACCTTATTTCGGCTGGCTTCAGACTAATGCGCCTGTATATGGCAAAAATTTATCCTCAAAAACAATTGCAGTTGAACAAGGTATGGGATTAATTCCTGAGATAAAAATAACCGAAGAAAATCATCCTTTAACCATCGATCAGGAAAAAGGAATACCTTTTGAACAAGCTGTTGCCATTGTAAATGAAATAATGAAAATACAGCACGGTAAAAGCTAAAAGAAATTTTATTAGATTTACGTTTACTAACCTTAAAACCAAAAAGATGAGAACATTAGAACAATGGTTTGCAGAATATGCCGTAAGTCACCAAAACCCAAAAAATAAGGCCATACACTACATTTGCGTTCCAGCCATTTACTTTTCGATAGTGGGTTTATTAATGAGCATTCCGAGTGGTATTATTACCAATACTTTAAAACTAAACGCTCCTGTTATCGAAAATTGGGCTTTTATTGTTTTGCTTTTTGTGTTGGTTTTCTATATCCGATTGTCTGCTGCCATGGCGGTTAAAATTGCCATTTTTTCAGCCATTTGTCTTGTTGTTAACTATTATATTTCTCAGCTGTTTCCGTTATGGATATTTTCGATTGGTGTTTTTGTAATTGCCTGGATCGGACAATTCTACGGACATAATATCGAAGGCAAAAAACCTTCATTCTTAAAAGATCTTCAGTTTTTATTAATTGGACCGGCCTGGGTGGTAGAGAATTTGTTTTCGAAAAAATAAGATTATCATAAAAGCAGATACAACTACAGAACTGCTCAATATATGGTTTTATTCTAAGCCTCCGAAACAAGATTACGGGCTAAAAGATCAATTATTTCTGGATTCTAAATTGAGGATTACCACTCGCCTTTCCCTATATTATTTTATAAGAAAATATATTGAGAATACGCAAAAAGCTTACAATATGAAGACCGTTACAAACAATGAGATTAAATTAGAGACTAACAATATCTTTACGTATAGAAGAATCAGACGTGCTATTGGGTATTTAGGCATAAGCCTTCCTGTTCTTTTAGTAGGTTTGCCTTTGATTTCTTTTTTTCAGACTCCTCTTCAGTCTTCGATTAGTGACTATTATTATACCAATCTCAGAGAAATTTTTACCGGAACTTTGTCTGCAGTGGGTTTATTTTTAATTTGCTATAAAGGATACAAAAATACTTCGATCTTAAAAAATGACAATGTATTGACCAATATTGCCGGAATTACCGCTTTGGGTGTGGCTTTGATTCCAACAAATCCGGATGATTTTAAAGAAAAAATTTACACCCTGATTCCTTATTCAGAAAAATGGCTTGGCTATCTTCATTACGGTTTTGCAGCATTGTTTTTCCTGATATTGGCTTTATTGTCTATTAATGTTTTTACTATTGGCCAGAAAAGTAAAGCCAATATTCCCAAAAGCATGCTTAACGAAAATAATATTTACAGAGTTTGTGGATACTCTATTTTGATTTTCATTATAATGGTTCCTGTTGCCGCAAAATTAAAATGGTTTACCTATTCGACTTTGGTTTTTGAGTCGCTTTCGCTTTTTGCTTTCGGAATTGCCTGGCTCATAAAAGGGAGAGCATTAGGAGATCAGGGCAAAATTGGACAAAAATTATATCAGGAAAATAATCCGGTTAATACCGAAAAAGTATTTGAAGAATAAAATTACCAAACCTTTTAAAATAGTATAGGGCAAGAAATTGGCTATAATATTATAATCGCCTTTGGCTTAATGCTTTTAAGTTATGGATTAATCATCGTATCTAGATTAATTGTTAATGTGACTAATCATAATATCATTCTTAGAATGAATGAAAAGACAGTAAGCAAGCTTGTTGTCAATAAGAACAGATTTGAAACTGTTAAGAAAACACGAGATGAATATTTTGCCAGAATTCAAGATTTTGAAGAACAAGTGATAACATTAGAGCAAAAAAATACTCTCCTAAAAAAACAATAGAAAGACAGGCAAGCAATTCGATTACATCTAATTCCAAGATTTCGGATTTTAAATCAAAATTAGATGAGGTAGAAAGTGATTTCCTTTTTAGTAAAATGACTTTAATTAAAAATGAAGAAATAATTAGAAAGAATAATAAAGATTTAAATGATTTCAATACTTTAATATTGGATAACGGGGTTTGACTTTTTAATTAAAGTTGAACCCTTTTTTCAAATATAGTCGAGAACTTTATGAGTTACTTAAAGAGTTTAGTATAATTTAGTTGGCTCTAATTCTTTTTCCAGTAAATATTACATCTATATTAGAGTACCCATTTAATCTCTAAATTAAATGATGACTATAAAACCAATAATTAAAACTCATTTTAGAATTCTAATTTAGTCTAATAAGATATTAAATAAAAAAAGGTTTTAATCTCCATTAATCAAACTTGTTGACTAAATGTTGACTAAAACCTTTTAAAAGTCCTTAAAAACAAGGCTTTTAGTGACCTTGACGGTACAGAATTCGAACCATTTGTTAGAAGATTTAAAGATGCTCGTGGAAATTTAAATATTTAGCACTTGCTATTTTCTCGCTCATTTATTTCATCTATTGTACTTTGAATGAAATATTTTAAATCATTGCTTCTTGTTCTTTTAAATTCTGCCTTCAACGTTTCTAATGATTTTATTGTTCCAGTAGATCTAAGGGTTGCACAAATCATACATTTAGTATGCTCATCACTAGTCTTCAGTTTTAATATTAAAATCTCTTCTAAATCTTTATGCTCTGAGTTTTTTAAGGCATTCAGTGCATCAATCCTATTCTGATAAGTTCCCGTTAATAGTAATTGTTTAAGATAATCAATATTGAGCGTGGCTGGTTTTCTTAATTCATTAAGTCTGCTTAAAACGGTTGTAATTATTTCTTCTTTGTCAGTTTTTTTGAGTTCTGAAATCAAAAAGTCAAAAAGTTCATAATCTTTACAGTTTACGCATAAGCTGCTTAAACATCTTAAAACGTATTGTTTATATTGAAAAAAATCTTTGTCTTTAAGTAATTCTATAAGTTCGGGTTTTAAATTTATATCACTTAATTCATCAGAAATTCTATAAGCATACCAACTAGAATAATCTTCACTTCCAAAAGATTGGTCTCGTTTCTGCTTTTTAATGATATTATTTGAAATAAAATTTTTGCTTCCCATTTCAATAATTAGAGTCTTTGCATCAGAGGACTTTAACTTAGAAATCAAGTTTTCTTTATCTTCTTTAACTTTTTCATCTAAACTTTTAAATATTCCAAATAACATATGCTTTTTAATTTTATTTCTGATTTTAATCACTTAAACTAAGGACTTTCTCAATGGATTTAAGTAATCCAGTTGTTTCTCTTCAAACAATTTCTCTAATGCCTCACAACCGCGCTCAATTTTATAATCTCTTTCCATTTGTGTAATTGGAATAAGCCAATAACAATGAATTACCTTTTCTTCAAATTGAAAAATTTCTAAATTATCTCCATCAAGATAAGGTAACGAAATAAATGCATGGTCACAAATAGAATTTTCAAGCCAAGGCCTTCCAATATTTGAGGTATGGTGAATATTAAAAGGTGTCAGTCTGTGATGAGAAGCATGAACAGTCAATAATTCAACCAAAGAATTATCTTGTTTCGGAGAATAGATAACTAACTCAATTAAGTTATCGTCTATTAAATCCGCCGACATGCCAACTGTGCAATACGTCCACATATTATGGATTTTATTCGGAGAGAATTCTAAAATAGAGAATTCAGGATGGGTTTTCCATGTTGGACCTATCTCCCACTTTATTTTTTTTCCACAAGCTCCAAAATATGAATTGTAGTGATCGGTCAATTTCGTAGAATAATTCTTTTGCATTAGTTTTTATGATGAAACAGAGTCATTTTATGTCAAATCAATTTTGCAGACTATTATTTGACAAAGTGAACTTAATAACTTTATTTTCAATATGCAAATAATAATGATGTTTTAGAAATTTAGAGACTTGACGGAGTTCGAACCAAAATTTAGCGTAAACACTGATGTGGTGAAAGAATAAAAATTATCAGAATAATTTTCGAACCATAAAAAAGCCTGCAAAATATACACTTTGCAGGCTTTCATTTTTTTATAGTGACCGCGGAGGGGTTCGAACCCCCAACCCTCAGAGCCGAAATCTGATATTCTATCCAGTTGAACTACGCGGTCAGTTAATGTATGATTTTAGAGCTCAGATTCAATCTAAAATCTGAACTCTAAAATATAAAATTTATTTATGACAATAATTTTTTCACAATTGTAGAAATGGTTTTTCCTTCAGCTGTTCCGCCTAATTGTGCAGATGCTAATCCCATAACTTTACCCATTGAAGCAATTCCTGAAGCTCCTGTTTCAGCAATAATTTTTGCGATTACAGCTTCTACTTCTTCTTCACTTAATTGTGCCGGTAAAAACTTCTCAATTACAGCAACCTGGGCCAATTCTGGTTCTGCTAAATCAGGACGATTTTGCTCTGCAAAGATTCTGGCGCTTTCTTTACGCGTTTTCACTAATCTTTGAAGTAATTTAATCTCGTCGTCTTCTTTTAAATCTTCTTTAGATCCTGAAGCTGTTGATGCTAATAACAATTCAGATTTAATTGCTCTTAATGCTTCTAGTGCTACAGTATCTTTTGCTTTCATGGCGGTTTTTATTTCGTCCATGATTTTTGCTTGTAAACTCATCTTTTATTTTTTTATTTAAAATAAGCTAGTGCTTATAAATTCATATTGTATTGAAAGCATTCCCGACTTCGTCTGAACTGACAACAAAATTAACTTTAAAAATCAGCTAAAGAAGTCAAATTTCTAAATTCTGTGCGAAGATAAAAAAAATAACCCGAAAATTAAATCCAATTTTCGGGTCATCTTAAATTATTAAGACCACAAAATTAATCTACGTTGTCGTGCAAAAATGAATTATTTGAACGTAATTGCAAATCGTTATTGCTGTCTGTCCCAACTGATATTCTTGAATTGGTGTTACCTGACTGAGAACTTGACAAATCGATTCCTAATCTTTTGTAAGCCGGCTCTTTTTCAAGCTCATCAATTCTTGAAACATTATTATGGAATTTATAATTAAATTCTTTTAATTTTTTTCTTCTTTCTTCTGCTCTTAAACGTAAAGTTTCCTCTATTGTCAATTCCATCGGAGAAACTTCTGAAGTCGTTGTAAAAGTACTTTCGCTGGCAAAATCAACTTTCGGTTTCATGGTGATATTTAATTCCGCCGGAATTACTTCTTCTACCACTTTTTCAACAGGTTTTGATGTCATCAAATCATTTTCAACCTCCATATATTCTTCTAACGAATATTTGATGATCCCTTTGTCTGAAAGCTCAGTAACCGGTACAAATTGTACAGGATCATTTACTTTTATATTACGGGTTTCATTCGTTAATTCGAACAAAATTTTATTTTCCTGCTCGGCAACCGGTTCTTTTTTTACTTCTGGTTCTGATCTGAAAAGCGGTAAGTCAAATGAAAAAGTGGTTTGTTCTTCTCTTTCAAAAGTTCTTTGCTGAACAGGTTTCACATCCTGAAAAGTTTGTACTTCCGGAGTCGAAATCGTAAAATCGATATCTGTAATTGGCGAAACAATTTCAAAAGTTACATCCAGGTTTTTAATAAACTCAGACATTACAACCAATTCTTCCTGATTCATGGTTGGAGCAGCCGGAGTTGGTATATGAGCTGTTGGAGTAAATGTATCTTCATCTTCCATTAAATCAAAAACAATCTTCTCTTCTGATTTTGCTGTAGGCGTATCAATTGTAAGATCAAAAGATGTAACTGGTTTATTAGTTAGATTATGAACGCTTCTTTGCTCATCTTCTAATGTATGAATGATTTTTTTTGGTTCTGTATTAACAATTTCATTTTGTTGTTCAACATCAAAACCAGTCGCAATAATAGTTACAGCAATTGCTTCACCAAGAGTTTCGTCTTCACCAACTCCCATGATAATATTGGCATTGTAACCTGCTTCTGCCTGAATGTGATCATTGATTTCTCCAATTTCATCTAATGTAATTTCATTTGATCCAGAAACGATAAGCAACAATACGTTTTTGGCTCCTGTAATTTTGTTGTCATTTAACAACGGAGAATCTAATGCCGAAATGATAGCATCTTTAGCTCTGTTTTCGCCTGCGGCAACAGAAGATCCCATGATCGCCGTTCCACTGTTTGATAAAACAGTTTTTGCATCACGTAAATCGATATTTTGAGTATAGTGGTGCGTAATAACTTCGGCAATACCTCTTGAGGCTGTTGCCAAGACTTCGTCAGCTTTAGAGAATCCTGCTTTAAAACCAAGATTTCCGTATACTTCTCTTAACTTATTATTATTAATTACAATTAACGAATCTACCTGTTTACGCAATTTTTCGATCCCTAAAAGTGCCTGTTCCTGACGCACCTTTCCTTCAAACTGGAAAGGAATTGTTACGATACCAACGGTCAGGATCTCTCTTTCTTTTGCCAATTGAGCAATTACCGGAGCCGCACCTGTACCTGTTCCACCACCCATACCAGCAGTAATGAATACCATTTTGGTACCACGATCTAACATTTTCTCGATATCGGCAATACTTTCAATAGCAGATTGCTGTCCTACATCAGGATTTGCTCCTGCTCCAAGACCTTCTGTTAAATTAACCCCTAGCTGAATTTTATTAGGTACCGAACTGTTCTGTAGTGCCTGTGAGTCTGTATTACAAACGATAAAATCAACGCCTTTAATACCTTGTTTAAACATATGGTTGATAGCATTACTACCTCCTCCACCTACACCTATTACTTTTATTACATTTGATTGGTTTTTTGGTAAATCAAATGAAATGCTTCCAAATTCTGAGTTGCTCATCATCTTTTTGGTTTTTGAAATTCTTATTTAATACATTTTTTACTTCTTGACTTGGGGCCAATAGTAATTCCTTTTCTCTTATTATCTTATTCTGCGTTGTCTAAAAAATCTTTGATTTTGTCGACATATCGGTCAAAAAATGATCTCCTTATTTTTGTTTCGGTAGATTCTTCTTTAGAGTTATTATTTCTAACTTCTCTTGTTTCTTCAACAGTTTCTACTCTTTCAACGTAGTTTTCCTCAACTTCGTATCGCTGCTGTACCGGTTGCTGTGGCTGAACAGGAGCATTTCTGTACACTACTTTTGGCTGTTCGTTTACAATTTCCATTCTCACAGCGCTTTGTGTACTATTTTCGATGCTGTTCATTACTAATCCAACTGCGGTTGCAAATAACGGACTTGAAATTTCTTCGCTTGAATTTCCTGCTAAATGCTCATTTGGATATCCTATTCTGGTATCCATACCTGTAATGTACTCTACTAGCTGTTTAATGTGCTTTAGTTGGGCACCACCACCTGTAAGAACAATCCCGGCAATTAATTTTTTACGCGGATCTTCGTGTCCGTAAGCTTTAATTTCGGCAAAAACCTGTTCTACAATTTCCACTACACGGGCGTGAATAATTTTAGATAAGTTTTTAAGCGAAATTTCTTTTGGCTCTCTGCCTCTTAATCCCGGAATAGAAACAATTTCGTTGTCTTTATTTTCTCCCGGCCAAGCTGATCCGAATTTTATTTTTAAAAGTTCTGCTTGTTTTTCGATAATCGAACAGCCTTCTTTAATATCATCTGTAATCACATTTCCTCCAAAAGGAATTACAGCTGTATGACGAATAATACCGTCTTTAAAAATGGCTAAATCTGTTGTTCCGCCTCCGATATCAATCAGAGCAACACCTGCTTCTTTTTCTTCCTGACTTAAAACAGCATCTGCAGAAGCTAATGGCTCTAATGTTAATCCTGATAATTCGATACCTGAACTCTGAATACATCTCCCAACGTTTCTGATAGATGAAGCCTGCCCTACTACAACGTGAAAACTAGATTCTAATCTTCCGCCGTACATCCCGATTGGCTCTTTTATTTCAGATTGTCCGTCGATTTTAAATTCCTGTGGTAAAACGTGAATAATCTCTTCACCCGGTAACATGGCCAGTTTATTTACCTGATCAATCAAAAGCTGAATATCTTTTTCACCGATTACTTCCTCAGGATTATTACGGCTGATGTAATCTGTATGCTGTATACTTCGGATGTGTTGTCCTGCGATTCCAACAACGACATCTTTAATTTTATAACCTGAATTATTTTCTGCCTCAAGTATTGCTTGCTGAATCGATTGAATTGTTTGCGTAATGTTGTTTACCACTCCTCGTGCAACTCCCAAACTTTTGGATTTTCCAATACCCAAAATTTCCAACTTACCATACTCATTCTTCTTGCCGATCATGGCAACAATTTTTGTCGTTCCAATATCTAGACCTACTGCAATGTTATCTTTTTCCATTTTCTATTATTTTGTGCAAACTACTTGTTCCGTAAACCTAAGGTCAATTTTATTGTATTTATATAACGTACTATCTAAAACAGCTTTTTGAAAAAACGCTTTATAGTTTCTAAATTTCTTATCAACATTCATCGTTCTGCCAAAATCAATGAAGTAATTATAATTTCTATTAAACATTTTTAGGCTGCCATTAGGCATAATTTGTATTGCAATGATGTTTTTTCTCAAAAACGCATCGTCGTAAATTGTGCGAAATAAAGCAGCTAAATCTTCGTTATTTTTTTCATTTATTGCCCCTGAAACAAGCGGAACCCGTGCAGTAAAATTGTCTGACAAGGGCATTTTATTTCCCTCATAGTCAATATAAAAAGAGCGATCACCATCATAAACTCGCGCTATTGGTGTCTTCTGTTTTACTACTGCTTTTAGAACGCCATCGATACTTACAAAAACGTCTGACTTCTCAATCATGTCTTGCGTATCGAGGGTTTTCTCTATCTTATTCAAATCTAACTCATCTTTTCTAATACTGGAAGCGTCTCTTTTATTTTCTATCAACAATTTATTAACCGTTTCAGGCTTCACAAAAAGCGTATTTTCCCCTACAAAAACAACCATTGATTTTTTTAGTTTTCTATCTCCATTTCGATGTTGGGCGAAAGAATATAAAAAAAGAACAAGCCCCAAAATGAGCACTAATCGAATATTTATCCAATTAAATATTTTCATTTAGCATTTTTTTGATTGATGGTACCATTTCACCAATATCACCAGCTCCTATTGTTACAATTATTGGCGCATCACTGGCTTTGATTTCCGCTAATAAATCATTTTTTGCAACAATTTTCCTGTTCGGGTTTGTCATTTTACCTAGCAGCCACTCTGATGCTATTCCTTCCATCGGTAACTCGCGTGCCGGGTAAATATCCATTAAAAATACTTCATCAAACTGAGATAAACTTTCTGCAAAACCGTCTGCAAAATCTCGTGTTCTGCTGAATAAATGCGGCTGAAAAATTGCCAGTACTTTACGTCCCGGATACAATTCTCTAACTGCCTGATATATTGCATTTATTTCTGTTGGATGATGTGCATAATCATCAATATAAACTAACTTATCTGACTTAATCTGATATGAAAAACGTCTTCTGATTCCGTTGAATGAAGCAATGGCTTTTGCAATAGACCCGGTCGGGGTGCCGAAAGTTTTCGCCATAGCAATAGCCATTAATCCATTCATTAAATTGTGTTTTCCAGGCAATCCAAAATGCAAGTCTTTCATGATTTCTGATGGCGTCTGCACATCAAAAACATAACTTCCGTCTTCAATACGAATATTGAATGCCTTATATACAGCATCTTCATTTATAGCACACTGCACTCCTTCTAGCGGCAATTCTTTTGTTATAAAAAGATGATTTTTATCTTCTACTTTCGAAGCAAATTCTACAAACGAAGCTTCAATTGCATCACTTGTTCCATAGATATCCAAATGATCAGCATCCATCGAAGTAATACAGGCAATATTAGGATGCAGATGCAAAAATGAACGATCAAATTCGTCTGCTTCTACAACGGTTATGGTTTTTCCGTTTCCAATCAGGTTCGAATTATAGTTTTCTACAATTCCACCCACAAACGCAGTAACATCAGCTCCGCTTTCATACAAAATATGTCCTAAAATGCTTGATGTAGTTGTTTTTCCGTGTGTTCCTGCTACTGCAAAACTAAAAGTCCCTTGCGTAATAATTCCGAGAACTTCAGCACGCTTTTTAATTTCGTATTGTCTTTCTATAAAATAATTCCATTCAGAATGTGTTGCAGGAACTGCAGGAGTAAAAATGACCAATGTATTCTCTACGTAATAATCAGTCGGAATTAAACTAATATTATCCTCAAAATGAATATCAATACCACTTTCAATCAACTCACTTGTTAGCATTGACGGTGTTTTGTCGTAACCTGAAACCTGTTTCCCTATGTTTTTAAAATAGCGGGCCAGGGCACTCATTCCGATGCCTCCAATACCAATAAAATAAACGTTTTGTATTTGATCTAAATTCATTTCTATTTGTTTTTGAGCCCGTTACAGTTCTTTTAATTTCTTAAAAAGCTAATAACTAAACCTTTATGTTTTTTACTGTTTTAGGGATCAAAAATGCCTAAAATAGTGTTCTCTTTTTTATATGATGTTGTATAATTTTAAATAAAACTTACATTATAACAACTTTACAATCTGACTCACTATGTCTTTGGTCGCATTTGGCATTGCCAGCTTTTTTATATTTATGCTCAATTGTTTCTGCTTTCCTTCATCTTTTAGCAAGGCTTCAAAAACAATACTAAACTGACTGTCTAATTCTGATTCTCTCAATAAAATAGCTCCTTTTTCATCAACAATAGCCTGAGCATTTTTTGTCTGATGGTCTTCGGCAACATTTGGCGACGGAATAAAAATTACCGGTTTTCCCACAATACATAATTCCGAAACTGATGATGCTCCTGCCCGTGAAATAATCACATCTGCTGCAGCATAAACAAAATCCATTCTTTCAATAAAATCAACTACTCTAACGCTTTGCTGATTGTGCTTTTTATAATCTTCAAAATATAATTTTCCGCATTGCCAGATAACCTGTACATCTTGTGATATTATATTTTGCAGTTCTTTTTCGATTAGCTGATTGACTCTTCTTGCACCTAAACTTCCACCAAGAACTAACAATGTTTTTTTATTGGGATCTAAACCATAAAAAGCAATTGCTTCATCTCGCTTGCTATCTATATCTATTAAATCCTGACGAACCGGATTTCCGGTTAAAACAATCTTTTCTTTTGGAAAAAATCGTTCAAGATTTTCATAAGCTACACAAATTACACTGGCCTTTTTACTCAATAACTTATTTGTAATTCCCGGAAATGAATTTTGTTCCTGAACTACCGTTGGAATTCCTGCTCCTCCTGCCGCCTGTAATAAAGGTCCGCTGGCAAAACCACCTGTTCCTATTACTACGTTTGGCTTAAATTGTTTGATAATTCGTCTTGACTCCAGTAAACTTGTTGCCAGTTTTAACGGAAACATCATATTTTGCAAAGTCAGTTTTCTTTGTAAACCAGCAATCCAAAGACCTTTTATTTCGTAACCCGCCTGAGGCACTTTTTGCATTTCCATTTTATCTTTGGCACCTACAAAAAGAAATTCAGCATCAGGAAATTGTAATTTTAATTCGTTTGCAATCGCAATTGCAGGATAAATATGCCCTCCTGTTCCACCACCACTTAGTATGAATTTATACTTTGTCATATTTTAAAAGTTATAACGCTTTAAAAACTATACTGTTTTCAATCTTCTTTATTTATTTAATACTGCATTCATTGGATTTCTGGAATTATCCTCAATAGAATACATTCCTTGTTCTTCATATACTGCATCTGCAGGTAAATCTTCCTCTGCTAATTCTTTATCTATTAATCGTTGCAAAGCTTCTCTTCGTCTTTCTTTTTCTTCCTGCTCTTCTACGATTTCTTCTTCTTTTTTAGTCACACTAATGATAATTCCAAGAGAGAAACAAGTCATCCAAATCGAACTACCTCCACTACTAATCAGCGGAAGCGTTTGCCCAGTTACTGGCAATAACTCAACAGCAACAGCCATATTAATCATCGCCTGAAATATCATAGGAAAACCCAACCCAACGACGACTAATTTGCCAAATAATGTATTGGCTTTATGCGAGGCTACTACAAATCTGAACAAAAGCAGGAGATACAAAACCAATATTGCTACTCCACCAACCAAACCGTATTCTTCTACAATAATGGCATAAATAAAATCGGAAGAAGATTGTGGTAAAAAGTTTTTCTGAACGCTTTTTCCCGGCCCTAAACCTCCTAATCTTCCAGATGCAATGGCAATTTTTGCTTTTTCGATCTGATAATCATCTTCATCCGGTTTGTCTGTGGTAAAGTTTTCTATACGGCTTCCCCATGTTCCAACCCTGCTAAAGAATCTTGATTCAGGAAATGCTTTTGCTACTAAAAGAAAGAACGCCAACATTGCAATTCCAGACCCTATAATAAATCCAATATATTTTAATGGATATTTACCAATAAACGTCAACATAATTACCATTGAAAAAATCAATGCTGTGGTTGAAAAGTTTGCCGGTAAAATAAGCGCCAATGTTATAAATACAGGCAGCCAAAGCTGTATTAATGAAACCTGAAAAGGTTCGTTTTCATCTTTGGTTTTAGACAAATATCTTGCAACAAATATGAACAATATACTAGCTGCCAAAGTCGACGTCTGAAACGTAATACCAATAAAAGGTACCTGAATCCAACGACTTGCATTTGCTCCGGCAATTACTGTTCCTTTCAACAAAGTGTAAAGCAACAAAAACCAGACAATTGGTAATGCTATTTTTGAAATCGCTCTAAAATAGTGATATGGCACCCGATGTACCCAATAAATAATCAAAAAACCAATACAAACGTGAGCCAGATGTTTTACTAAATACCCTAATGTATTTCCGGTTCCGTGACCAATGTATGCCAAATTACTACTCGCACTAAAAACCGGCATAAACGAAAACAGCGCTAATAAAGCCACAAATGACCATATTACCCTATCTCCTTTTAATTTGTTTACCAGCTCTTTCATAATTCTCTCTTTGTTTCAGGTTCTATTTTATTTAAGTTTCAGGTTCCTCCTAACGTGAAACCTGAAACCTGAAGCTTTTTCTACAAGTTGTGCACCGCTTGCTTAAACTGCTTTCCTCTGTCTTCGTAGTTTTCGAACAAATCGAAACTTGCACAGGCTGGAGACAGCAAAACCGCATCACCTTTTTCTGTTAAACGTTGTGCTGTTTTTACAGCGTCGTTCATATTATTTACTTCGACCATAATATCAACTACATTTCCAAAGGCATTAATAATTTTATGATTATCAACTCCAAGACAGATAATGGCTTTTACTTTTTCGCGAACTAACGACATTAACTCGTTGTAATCATTTCCTTTGTCAACACCTCCAACAATCCAAACTGTTGGTACATTCATACTATCCAAGGCAAAGAAAGTAGCATTTACATTTGTTGCTTTTGAATCGTTGATATATTGTACATTCTGAATTTTCAGTACTTTTTCTAAACGATGTTCAACACCTTGAAAATTTGATAAACTTTCGCGTATTGTTGCATTTCTAATTTGCATCAATTTTGCCACAGAGCTTGCTGCCATTGCGTTTTTCATATTATGTTTTCCTTCTAACGCAATGTATTCTGTTTCCATTGTAAACTCTTCTTGGTTGATCTTTATTTCCATTTTGTTGTTATTTATAGAAGCCCCTTCATCAAATTTTTTCGTCAATGAAAAAGGAATTAATTTTGCTTTTGTTTTGTTGTTCTTTAACCATTCTGCGCTTGCCTCATCGTCAGCATCGTAAATAAGATAATCGCTTTCGGTCTGATTCATTGTTATTCTAAACTTTGAATCAATATATTTTTGATATTTATATTCATATCGATCTAAATGATCCGGACTAATATTAGTTATAATAGCTATATCAGGTCTGTATTCTATGATTCCGTCCAGCTGAAAACTACTAAGCTCTAAAACATAAGCATCGTATTTATTTTCAGCAACCTGCCAGGCAAAACTTTTTCCAATGTTTCCTCCTAGTCCCACATTTAATCCTGCCGATTTTAACAGGTGATGCGTTAGCATTGTTGTGGTTGTTTTACCATTACTACCCGTAATTCCAATTGTTAATGCTTCTGTAAAAGGTTTAGCAAATTCTATTTCCGAAATCACTTTTACTCCGGCCCCAATTAGCTTTTGTACTATGGGAGATTTCTCTGGAATTCCCGGACTTTTCATCACCACATCGGCATTCAAAATCAGGTCTTCGGTATGCTGTTCTTCTTCCCAGGCAATTTTATTAATGATAAGAACTTCTTTGTAACTCTCTTTTATCTTTCCAAAATCAGATACAAATACATCGTATCCTTTTTTCTTTCCGAGGATAGCGGTACCTACACCACTTTCTCCTCCTCCTAAAACAACTAATCTCATACACTTGATAATTAAAAATTGAGAATTAAAAATTAAAAATCACTGCGGATTTCTAATTGAATTCCTATTTTCCTTTTAGGGTTATTATAATTTTTACTAATATTCTACAAATTTCATCGGCCTCGGCATAAATGCTGTCAAATTAACTTGTAGAGATAAATCAGTTGCTTTTTAATAATTTCAATCAATAAATGGTTTCTCTTGCTTCTTTATATGAAATCTCAAGCTTAAAAAACTCTTTGTCAAAGCGTCCTCCAATTGATTCCCCAACATTTGCTTCTATTGAGTTCCTAATCTTAAAACTTGCTTACTCAAAACAAATTCTTTTCTGGTTTCCGTCAAACACTTGTATAAATTGACAATTCTAACCTAAAATCAAATGATTTATCCTGAATAAGATTTTCTTTCATTTTTTAAGAACGTATAATTTTTAATTCTCAATCTTTAATTGAATCTATCTTAATTTTAAAGTAATGATTGATAATATGGCTAACATGATTGCAACAATCCAAAATCGGGTTACAATTTTACTTTCGTGATACCCTTTCTTTTGATAATGATGATGCAATGGTGACATCAGGAAAATTCTTCGGCCTTCGCCAAAACGTCTTTTTGTATATTTAAAATAAGCTACCTGAATGATTACTGAAGCACTTTCCGCTAGAAAAATACCACAGAACAAAACGATTAATATTTCTTTACGAACCGCAATTGCCAAAACCGCAATGATCCCTCCTATTGTTAAACTCCCTGTATCTCCCATAAAAACAGAAGCAGGAAAGGAGTTATACCACAGAAATCCAATCAAAGCTCCTACAAAGGCAGATATAAAAACAGTCATTTCTCCCGAATTGGGGATATACATAATATTCAAATAATTAGAGAATATAATATTTCCTGAAAGAAATGTAAATATACCAAGCGCCAGAACAGATATTGCCGATGTTCCAGCCGCAAGTCCATCGATTCCATCGGTTAGATTTGCCCCGTTTGAAACTGCTGTGATAATGAAAATCACAACCGGAATAAAAACTAACCAAGCCCATTTTTCATATCCATCTCCTAAAAACGATAAAACTTCAGCATAATCAAATTCATTATTTTTCACGAAAGGAATTGTTGTTGCTGTTGACTTCTCCTCAACCGGAGCAGGCAAAACAACAGTTGTATTATTGGTTGCTGCTCTGTAAATATCAGTTCTTCCTGTGTCTGTTCTAACCGTTACAGCAGGATTAAAATAAAGAACCGATCCTACGATAATTCCTAAACCAACTTGTCCGATAACTTTAAAGATTCCTTTAAGTCCTTGTTTGTCTTTTTTGAATATTTTAATATAATCATCCACAAAACCAATTGTTCCCATCCAAAGTGTTGTAACAATAAGCAATACGATATAAATATTATGTAAACGGGCAAATAACAAAACCGGTACCAGCGTAGCAAAAATGATAATCAGTCCGCCCATTGTTGGCGTTCCTGCTTTTTCATTTTGACCTGCAAGACCTAACTCACGAACGGTTTCACCAACTTGTTGATTGCGTAAAAAGTTTATTATCCTTTTTCCGTAAATAGTTGATAAAAGCAACGAAAGCATAAAAGCCAACGCCGATCTGAATGTGATATACTGAAAAACTCCTGTCCCCGGTATATCAAGTGTTTTGTCTAAATACTCAAATAAATAGTATAGCATATCTCTTGTTTATTTGTTTTTTCTTTGTTTTAAAATCCTCAGTTAAATGATTATTTTTTTAACTGATCTAAAATTTCTTTTACTGTTTCCATATCATCAAAATGATGACGAACGCCATTTATTTCCTGATAGGTTTCATGCCCTTTACCGGCAATTAGAACAATATCATTGGGCTGAGCCAATTGACAAGCTGTTTTTATGGCTTGCTTTCTATCCGTTATTCTCAGTACTTTTTTATAATTATGACCTTCAACACCTTTTTCCATTTCATCCAAAATCACTTCAGGATCTTCGTTTCTTGGGTTATCCGATGTTAAAATTGCTTTATCACTTAGATCTGTTGCAATTTTTGCCATTACAGGCCTTTTGGTTTTATCTCTGTTTCCGCCACAACCCACAACTGTAATCAATTGTTCGTTTTTGGTACGGATATCATTAATAGTTTTCAAAACATTATCTAATGCATCCGGTGTGTGTGCATAATCTACAATTGCCGTAATGCTTCCTTCTGAAACTATGTACTGAAAACGACCTGAAACACTCTCTAAATCAGACAATAAACGCAATGCCTCGAGATTATCCATTCCCAACTCTACAGCTGTTCCATAAATCGCCAAAACGTTGTAAGCATTAAAAGTTCCAATTAGTTTTACCCAAACTTCATTATCGTTTACTTTTAATAACAATCCTGACAATTGGCTTTCTAAAATTTGCGCTCTAAAATCAGCATAAGATTTTAAGGCATACGTTAATTTTCTGGCAACTGTATTTTGCAGCATCACATTTCCATTCTTATCATCTATGTTGGATAATGCAAAAGCTGTTTTAGGCAACGAATCAAAAAATGACTTTTTTACATCTCTGTATTCTGCAAATGTTGGATGATAATCTAAATGATCATGCGAAAGGTTCGTGAAAATTCCACCTACAAAATGCAATGCTTCTGTTCGCTTTTGATGAATTCCGTGCGAACTCACTTCCATAAAACAATGCGTAACACCGTTTTCAACCATTTCATTTAAATAATGATTTATGGTAATCGAATCAGGAGTTGTATGTGTTGCTTTGTATTCTGTTTGGTCCACCATTATTTTTACAGTAGATAATAAACCAACTTTAAAACCTGCTTTTTCAAACAACTGAAACAATAATGATGCGATTGTTGTTTTTCCGTTTGTTCCGGTTACGCCAACTAATTTTAATTTTTCAGAAGGATTTCCAAAATAATTAGCTGCCATGAAAGCCAAAGCTGTATTAGTATCTTTTACCTTAATATAAGTAATCCCTTTTTCAACATTTGCCGGCAATGTATCGCAAATAACCGCAACGGCCCCCAATTGAATTGCTTTTTCTATATAATCATGACCATCAGAAAGCGAACCGCGAATGGCTACAAAAACATCTTTTTCTTCAATTTTTCTTGAATCAAAATCAATTTTATGTATATCAATTTCTGTTGAACCCGTTACAGACTCAATAGCTACTTTATATAATATGTCTTTCAGTATTTTCACGATAATTCTAATACTATGATTGCGTTTTTACTAATATTTTGTCCAGCTTGTAACGACTGTTTTTTTACTTTTCCTACTCCGTTTACTTTTACTTTTAAACCTAAATTTTCGAGTAAAGCAATGGCATCCATCCCCGGCATTCCCTGTAAATCAGGAATTTGATTTAATTTTTTATTTTCCTCAACAATATATTTATCATAACTGCTTTCTTGTTTTGGAATTTTAGAATCCAGTCTTTTGATTTTATTTGTTGATGGCGCATCTGTAAATATTTTTTGAGCGATTCTTTTAAAAACCGGCCCTGCAACATCTGCCCCGTAATAATTATTTTTAGATGTATTGGGCTTATGCACTACTACAATACAAGAATATTTTGGATGATCTGCCGGAAAATACCCTACAAAAGAAGATGCATAATACAATGCCGATTTTCCTTCTTTTCCTCCATAATTTACCTGCGCAGTTCCTGTTTTACCAGCCATCGAAAAATCTTTCGAATACAACTTAGATCCGGTTCCTTTTTTAACCACATTAAGCAATACTGCTTTTATTTTTTTGATTGTTTCCTCAGAACATACTCTCGGATTTAAAACCTCAACATCAAACTTCTTGATCGTTTTGTTCCATTCTTTAATTTCAGAAACAAATTGTGGTTTTACCATTACACCATTATTGGCAACTGAATTGTAAAAAGCCAGAGTTTGCATTGGTGTCACCGAAACTCCGTAACCAAAAGCCATCCACGGAAGTGAAACTCCTGACCAATGTTTGTCTCCGGGTTGTGGAATATATGGCCTTCCTTCCCCTTGAAAATGCAATCCTAATGTTTTATTCAATCCATAACTATTGATGTGATTCACAAATTTTGACGGATTGCTTTTGTAATTGTCATAAACTGCCTGAACCATTACCGTATTTGATGAAAGTTCAAAACCACGTGCTAATGAAATTTTCCCATAACCGCCTCTGTGCGAATCACGAACTGCACGCCCGTAATACCTCACTTCTCCACCATGACTATCATAAACAGTACTGGTATCCGCCACTTTATCCTCTAAAATTGCCATTAAATCGACTAATTTAAAAGTCGATCCAGGTTCGTGAGATTCCGCTATTGCATAATTGGTAGTTTCGTAATACGATCCATCTTCTGCTCTTCCTAAATTCGAAATTGCTTTTACATGACCCGTTTCAGTCTCCATAACCACTACACAACCGTGATCTGCCTGATAATCTTCTAATTGCTTTAATAAAGCATGGTGCGCAATATCCTGAATAAAAACATCTATCGTAGAAATTACATCGTAACCATCAATAGGATCTACTTCGTTAACATCACGGATCGGTTTCCATTGTCCTTTAGCAATTTTTTGTTTTAAAATCTTACCGTCTTTTCCGTTTAGATAATTTTTAAAGGCCCACTCAATTCCCTTTCCTACTTCAACTCCTGTTGCCGGATCAATACGGTCGTAACCAATTGTTCTTTCGGCAATTTTTCCTATCGGATGTTTTCTAACCGTTTCCTGCTCAATGATTATTCCGCCTTTAAAAGCACCTAAATTAAACAAAGGAAATCCCTTTATTTTTACATATTCAGTATAACTCAGATTGCGGGCAATCAAATAGTAACGATTTTTATTGGCTCTTGCTTTTCGTAATTCTTTTTCGAAATAACCTCCTGATTTATCTAAAACCGTTGCCAGAGAATCTGATAATGCTTTTACATATTTCTCAAAAGTTTCTGTTTTTGGCGCTTTAGCATCAAACCGAATTTCATAATTAGGAATTGAAGTTGCCAGTAAACTTCCGTCAGCAGAATAAATGTTTCCTTTGTTAGCAGGAATCACAAAATTTCTAACAGTACGCTGTTTGGCCAGTTTTCTGTAATGATCTCCTTCAACCCATTGAATATTGGTTAACTTAACAACAATAGCAATTGCCATCACAAAGATGAAAACTGCTACGAGGTAAATTCTGTAGGATATATTTTTATCGTCTACTTCCATATTCTTTTAAAGAAACTTTTTTCTTCTTCTTTTTCAACTTCTATTTTCACCGGAGGAACTGTTGACGGAAATATTTGCTTTTCAAGCATTTTATCCGATATAGTTGACTCCATCTTCAATTTCATTAACTCCGAACGTCGATCTACAAATTCAGATCTCAATTCTTTCACTTCATTATTTAGCTTTGCAATTTCAAAAACCTTTTGTTCGTATCGCTGTGTATTTGCAATCATCAGAATCGCAAGCAGGATTATAAAAACAATGAATCTCCAGTTTTTTACTGCATCATCATTGATCAAGAATCTTGCTTTTAATATTCCAAATACTCCACTTTTCATTTTTTCCTACCTATATATTATATCTTCTCTGCAATTCTTAGTTTTGCGCTTCTTGCCCTATTGTTGATTTTAATCTCGGCATCATCTGGAACAATTAATTTTCCGATGGTTTTATAAGGAACCGAAAAGTTTCCATAAAAGTCACGCTCTGGCTCTCCTTCAAACATTCCGTTTTTAATAAATCTTTTTACCAGTCTGTCTTCTAAAGAATGATAGGATATTACTGAAAACCTCCCACCTGGCTTTAAAATTTCTAAAGACTGCTCAATAAATTCTTTTAAAACATCCATTTCCTGATTGACCTCGATACGAATCGCCTGATAGATCTGAGCCAAAATTTTATTTCGGACTCTTTCTGGTAAATATTTTGCCAAAACGTCTTTCAGTTCATCTGTAGTTTTGATTGGATAATGCTCTCTTGCTTCTACAATTGTTCTTGCTAAAACCGGTGCATTCTTCAACTCCCCATAATCAAAAAAAACACGACGTAAATCCTGTTCTTCATATTCGTTAACCACCCGGTAAGCATTTAAATCATTTTTCTGACTCATCCGCATATCCAATTCGGCATCGAATCGGGTTGAAAAACCTCTTTCCGGAACGTCAAACTGATGTGAAGAAACACCTAAATCTGCCAAAATCCCGTCAACACTTTTTACACCATGAAAACGAAGAAATCTTTTTATAAATCTAAAATTTTCATTAATTAAGGTAAACCTCTCGTCCGGCAAGGCATTTGCCAGGGCATCTTCATCCTGATCAAAAGCAAACAACTTTCCGTTTGGTCCTAATCTTTTCAGAATTTCTTTTGAATGACCACCGCCACCAAACGTAACATCTACATAAATGCCATCAGGTTTAATATTTAAACCATCAACTGTAGGATGAAGTAAAACCGGATTATGATATTCCATTGTCGTCGTCATTAATATTTCCCATTACTTCTTCGGCCAGATCCGCAAAATCCATATCTTCGCCGCTAATTGATTTTTCATATAAATCTTTATCCCAAATCTCCACAATATTAACCGCAGATGAAAAAACTACATCTTTAGAAATACTTGAAAAAGCAACCAAATCTTTTGGAACTAACAATCTTCCTAATGCATCAATTTCTACCACTTTAACACCGGCAGTAAATCTTCGAATGAAATCATTGTTCTTTTTTACAAATCGATTCAGCTTGTTGATTTTTTGCATCATCAAGTCCCACTCTTCCATTGGATACAATTCTAAACAAGGCTGAAAAACTGAGCGCTTCAAAACGAATCCGTTCTGAAGAGAGGAAGCCAATTGCTTTTTTAAAGGCGCAGGCATCATTAACCTCCCTTTAGCATCGACTTTACACTCGTATGTTCCAACAATTGTGTTCAAGAAAAATACCTTAATATGTTATACAGCAAAAATATAAAAAAAATTACCACATTTTACCACAATATACCACTTTGTTAATAAGTTTAACCACTTTACTACCACTTACTCTAATTCATACCCAATCAATACTTTAGCTAATTTTTAGTTAAAAGACAATAACGATTAGAGATCAAAAAAAATATGCACTATATTTCTTAAAAAATTAGTTATAATGCAGATTTCTTAACATTTTAGAAATACACTAAAAACAGTTATCAAACCTGATTTTTAGCTAGTTATAAATTCTACTAAAATTATGTAGTTAAAAAACGGTAGCAAAAATTCATTTTTATTTATTAAACCCTATATTTGTCCCAATTGAAATTGGCATTAAATTAAATGGACAAACACTATAAAAAAGAAGGCAAATACAGCTATTATGAAGCTGGAGAAGGAACTCCTATCGTTATTTTACATGGCTTAATGGGAGGGCTTAGTAACTTTGATGGTGTAGCACAATATTTCCCAACGAAAGGATATAAAGTTGTTATTCCGGATTTGCCAATATACACCCAAAGCATTTTAAAAACGAACGTAAAAAGTTTCGCTAAATACGTTAAAGATTTCATTACTTTCAAAGGTTTTGACAAGGTCATTTTACTAGGAAATTCATTAGGAGGGCACATCGCGCTTTACCACACCAAATTGTATCCTGAAAAAGTAGCCGGACTTGTAATCACAGGAAGTTCAGGACTTTACGAAAGCTCTATGGGAGACAGTTATCCAAGAAGAGGCGATTATGAATACATCAAAAAGAAAGCTGAAGATGTATTTTATGATCCAAAAATTGCTACTCCTGAATTAATAGATGAAGTTTACGCAACTGCCAATGACCGCATCAAACTGATCAAAACTTTAACGATTGCCAAGAGCGCAATTCGTCATAATATGGCTAAGGATTTACCTAAAATGACAGTAGAAACCTGTATCATTTGGGGAAAAAATGATGCCGTAACTCCTCCAAATGTTGCTGAAGAATTTGATAAATTATTGCCTAATTCAACTTTGTATTGGATAGACAAATGTGGACATGCTGCTATGATGGAACATCCTCAGGAATTCAACACAATTCTTGAAGAATGGCTCGTTAAAAATAATTTATAGCACTTAACTTTCGATTTTAAGGAGGTTTTAAAACCAAAAAACATGAAAATTACTACTGCCGAATTCATTATTAGCAATTCTGAAGTTTCAAAATGTCCAAAGGATTTTTTGCCGGAATATGCTTTTATCGGAAGATCAAACGTAGGTAAGTCATCTTTGATTAATATGCTTACCAATCATAAAAACCTGGCAAAAACTTCAGGAAGACCTGGAAAAACACAATTGATTAATCATTTTAAGATTAACAACAATTGGTTCTTAGTCGATTTACCGGGTTATGGTTATGCCAAAGTGTCTAAAAAAACAAAATCGGTTTTCCAACAATTTATCACAGATTACTTTGAAACCAGAGAACAGCTGGTTTGTGCTTTTGTTTTGATTGATATTCGTCATGAAGCCCAAAATATAGACATTGAATTTATGTCGTACATGGGAGAAAGTGAAATTCCGTTTTGCATTATTTTTACTAAAGCAGATAAAATCAGTAAGACTAAAATTGATTCACATATTGCCGCATACAAAAAACAAATGTTTGCCAATAACTGGGAAGAAATGCCTCAGTATTTTGTAACCTCATCAACAGAATCAACCGGAAAAGAAGAAGTTCTGAATTATATTGATGAAGTAAATCAGGAAGTTTTTAAAAACAACAGTGAATTTTAAATTCTCAAAATAAGATTCAATAAAAAATCCCAAATTTCAAGTCTCACAACTGGAATTTGGGATTTTTTTATTTTAGAATTGTCTTACTTCGTTAGCTCCAATTTCTCTGCAAAGTAATCACAGAAATCTTTCATCGTATCCGACATTTTTTCATCGTCTGTTGCGCGTTTAAAAGTATCCGACATTGCCACTAAAGTTTGGTGAAAGAAAATTTTCATTTCATCTACCGGCATATCTTTTGTCCACAAATCAATACGCATTGTTTCCTGAGCTTTACTATCCCAAATTGACAACATAATAGCTTTTGCTTCTTCGGCCTGCACGCCTCCATCCTGAGCACTCCACGTTAATTTTTCAGGAACACGGTTTTCGTCTAATTCTATATTGAATTTAATCTCTGAGTTTATTGTATTTGACATTATTTCTTAGGTTTATATTTTGATTTTTCAAAGATTTCCTTTGCATCTGTTTTTAATAATTCCGGCAAAGTTACATTATTATTTTTCATGTACGACCTTACCATTTGCCAGCCAAGCCACGCTCCAACTCTGCCCGGAGTATCATTGTCTATTTCTAAATAGAATTTAGAAAAAGGAGCTGGTGTCATAAAACGAGTCGTTAACTTAGGATCTTCACTATACAGCATTTCGTTTTCGATAAAAAAACGCCACATATAAGCTTCATTCTCCTCACACCATTTTATTTGCTCAGGAGTATACCCTATTTTTTCGGCATCTGTATAGGCTGGTAAAAGAAGATCTTTGGCATACAATTGTTTTCCCGCAAAAACCATCTGAGAAATCAGGTTTTTATCTGGAGAAATCGGAATGTTTCTGTAAGTAAAACTAGAAACTACATCCGGCATGATTTGTTTTTCTTCAAAATTTTGTTTCAGGTAATTAGGAAATTCGTAAAACTTATGATCTTTTCCCAAATACAATTCTAATGCCACAATGACCAAACTATCTGCATAAATTGCCTTGGCATTATAATCCATCTCTCCAATAACCGTAATAACCTTGGGCGTTTTTGTTTTTGGGAAATAATATTTAACATGCTGAAAAAGCGTATTGAATTCCTGACGAACAGGCTCAAAATTGCTGTACTTTTTTTGAACCTCAGTATATACTTCTCTCCAAATAGGTTCCTGCATTTTCTTCAGCCAGATATTATCATCTGTACCTGCCGGAAAAAAGAATGGATATTGTTTTTTTACTTTAGCCAGATCCTCTGGTTTTGTCTCAAAAAACACCTTATCAAAACGTTCTACTTTAACATCAACCGGAATTTCTTCGACTGCTTTTTCTACCTTAGTTTTTTGATCACAAGACAAAAAAAACAAGCACAGAACCACTACAAAGCGATAAATTTTCATTTTATTTTAATTAGATTTGTGTTGCACTAATTTAAGCTTACATGTACTTAAAATATTTGTGCAAATATACACCCCTGTATCTTAAAACTTGAATTATTATGGCTAAAAAAAGTACTATTCAGACAGAAAAAGTAAACTCTCATATTGTAGAGTGGCTAAAAAATTATGCTAACAATGCTAAAGCAAACGGTTTTGTAATTGGAATTTCAGGCGGAGTTGATTCTGCTGTTACCTCTACATTATGTGCACAAACCGGTTTAACTGTATTATGTGTTGAAATGCCAATTCATCAGGCCGAAAATCAAGTTTCAAGAGGAAGAGAACATATTGAACAATTAAAAAAACGTTTCCCAAATGTTTCGAATGTAGAAACTGATCTAACTGACACTTTTGAAGCATTTAAGAGCGCTGTGCCAACATCAAAAGATTCAACAAAAGTTAATTTATCATTAGCAAACACCCGTGCACGCCTCAGAATGACATCCTTGTACTATTTAGCCGGAATTCACGGCTTATTAGTAGCAGGAACAGGGAATAAAGTAGAAGACTTTGGCGTAGGTTTTTACACCAAATATGGAGATGGCGGAGTTGATTTAAGTCCAATTGCCGACTTAATGAAGTCCGATGTTTATGCTCTTGGACAATTTTTAACAATTCCTGAATCAATTTTAACAGCTGCTCCAACAGATGGATTATTTGGTGATAATCGTACCGATGAAGATCAACTAGGCGCAAGTTATGACGAACTCGAATGGGCAATGTTGGCCGCGGAGTCAGGAAATACGGCATCTGACTTTACTGGGAGAGAAAAATCTGTCTTTGAAATTTATAAACGTTTAAACACCAACAACAAGCATAAAATGGATCCAATACCGGTTTGTGAGATCCCAAAAACGTTAAAATAAAATTTTTAACATTTGTCCGCAATTAATTACAGAATTTATTTATTAATTTTACAGTTCCAAAAACATGAACAATTCTAAAAAAGGTAAAATTATGATTAAAGTATGTCTTGCAGACAATCATCCTGTGACTCACTTTGGCGTAAAGTCTTATTTTAAAGACCACGACCAAATTTCAATTGTTGCCAACGTAGGCAATTTTTCAATGGTTAGAGATATTCTTCAGACGAAGGAGATCGACATTCTGATTCTGGATTTAGAATTAGAAGGTCTTTCAAGTATCTTTGAAGTGAAATCGATCCTGAAAAATTTCCCAAAAACAAAAATTGTAATTTTTAGTGACCTCGCCGAACAAATGTACGCTCCAAACGCGATTAAAGCAGGAGTTTCCGGGTATGTACACAAAACAGAAAAACTTGAAACTTTAGGTCTTTCTATCATTAAAGTACAAGAAGGAAAAATTATCATCAACGAAACTGTGCGTAAAAACATGGCTCTTATTGCTAAACAAAGTAAAAGCGAGCGTTTGTACAGAAAACTTTCGAATCGCGAGATTGAGGTTTTACGTTACTTAAGTGATGGTAAGAAAAACAATGAGATTTCTAAAATCTTAAATCTGAACGAGAAAACGATCAGTACTTACAAATTAAGATTATTAACTAAATTAAATGTTACTAATTTAGTTGACTTAGTAAATAAGGCTAAAACTTTAGAAATCATTTAATTTGATGGTATCCTGATTTGCTCCGGCAGATCATCAACCATAAAAAAAGCTCTATATTGTCATCAGTATAGAGCTTTTTGATTTTTATCCGCCATGATAAGGAACCACTACCCTTCCGAGTCTTTTTGAGAAATTATTCAGGAGTTTAGAATAATCCACCACCATTGACAATAATTCTGAATTATCTTCCTTTGGATCCGCCATAAGCGAGTCTTTCAATTCCTGGATGATTTTTGAAACTAAAAACCAACGCATCGAAAATATAGTATCCGAAACATTCTGCTCAATAGTTTCACTTTTATGTTTCGGAAAAATATTCTGTCCTTCCCAGTTGTGAATGGTTACTTTTTCATCTTCCATTAAAATATTGGTTACTTCCTGTGCAAAATCCGGATTCAAGTGCATCAAATATTTATCTAAGCTAAAAGTTTCATTTTGATTATAAAAATCAATTAATCCTGTAAATATATTTTGAAACAAAGTATTAGAAAGTTCTACTTCGTCTTCCTGCAGACTTAAATAAACTTTTTCATAAACCTTGTATTTTCGTTTTTCAGTGACTTCTTTAATATTTCCTTCTTCATCTGCCTTTAGAAAAACATCTTCGAAATTCTCTTCTACACTTCCGTACAATAATAATATCTCAATGATTTTTCTTTCAAAACCATCCAAAATATCTACTTTTTCTGTGGGTTCTTCCGGATATCCAGGCTCTCCCGGATAATAATCGTCTGGTGGTCCTGTTCTCGGATCTTCTGGATCACCTCCTGAAAAGGTAGCGGTTTTTGGTTTTTGGTTTCTAAAAACTTCAAAAGGCTTTTGTTCCTGTTTTTGTTTTTTATTAACTTCTGCAATATCTTTTTGAATCAGCTGAGCCAAGGTACTTACCAAAACCTGCTCCGAAATTTCCATAATTCTGGCACATTCCTGAACATAAACTTCACGCTGAATACGATCGGGAATTTTCGAAATACTAACCACCATATCCCGAATCAGATCGGCTTTTTTTATAGGATCATTTTTCGCATCTTTCATCAAGAGCGATGCTTTAAATTGTATAAAATCTTTACTGTTTTGCTCCAGATAAGCAACCAGATCATCATGAGAATTTTTTCGGGCAAAACTGTCCGGATCTTCTCCATCAGGAAAAGCACAAACTCTTACATTCATCCCTTCTTCCAGAATCAAATCGATTCCACGAACAGAAGCACGCAATCCTGCTGCATCGCCATCAAAAAGCACGGTAATGTTTCTGGTCAGACGATTTATCAAACGAATCTGATCCGGCGTTAAAGCCGTTCCTGACGAAGCTACAACATTCTCTATTCCGGCCTGATGAAACTGGATTACATCTGTATATCCTTCAACCAAATAACAATTGTTTTGTTTGGCTATCGATTGTTTGGCCTGAAAAATTCCGTAGAGCACTTTACTTTTATGGTAAATGTCGCTTTCGGGAGAGTTTAAATATTTCGCTGCTTTTTTATCATTGGTCAAAATACGTCCACCAAAACCTAAAACACGCCCGGACATACTTTCTATAGGAAACATGACACGGCCTTTAAAACGGTCAAAAGGACGATCTTCTCTGGCAATTGTTAAACCGGTACTTTCCAGAAATTCTAATTTATAACCTTTCCCCAGAGCTTCTTTAGTAAGCGCATCCCAGGTTTCCGGAGAATATCCTAAACTAAATTTTTTAATCGTTTCGTTTGTAAAGCCTCTTTCTTTAAAATACGAAAGCCCAATTGCTTTTCCTTCTTCTGAATTTAAAAGTACTTTATGAAAGTATTCTTTAGCAAATTCCGAAACCAGATACATACTTTCACGAACATCAGTCATGGCTTTTTCAGCATCTGTTTGTTCGGTTTCTTCAATCTCAATATTATATTTTCTTGCCAGATATCGAATCGCTTCCGGATAAGTAAACTGTGAGTGTTCCATAAGGAATTTGACAGAGTTACCGCCTTTTCCTGTACTAAAATCTTTCCAGATTCCTTTTGCAGGCGACACCATAAACGACGGAGAGCGCTCATCTGAAAAAGGACTTAACCCTTTAAAGTTACTTCCGGCGCGTTTTAAATTGACAAAATCCCCAATAACCTCCTCAACTCGAGCAGTTTCAAAAACAGTATCAATTGTATTTTGTGAAATCAAAATGTAAAATATTTAAAAAATTTGAAGTCTGTAAAAGTACGCAAATCCATTCTCAAATCTGAAGTTTTCAAATAAAAAAAGTGCCTCTTACGAAGCACTTTCTCTACTAATTAACTCAACTGCATGCTTAATTCAAATCAAGTCTTAACCCTAATGATATATTGTTTTCTTTCCCTAAATTATTCTTAAACAAAGGGTTTAAATCATATTTTGCATACAAACTCCAGGCTTTATAACCTATATAAGAGCTTAAACCGTAAATGAAATTATTTACATTATAATCGCCTTTTATAGTTGTTTTATAATCTAAATCATCCTGATCGTATTTTAAAATTTGTTTGGATTTTACGTTGATTCCGGCATAACCTCCAATTCCGAAACGGAAACTTTGATGTGTTCTGAAATATGTCTTTCCATTGCTTACTTTTGGTCTTGAGAAATCGAATTCTAAATGTACCGGAGCCACGATATAAACGTTTCTAAAACGTGATTCATCCAAATTAATCGCATTGGTCTGTAACACCGTCTGATCACCGTTTACTACAAAGTTTCGGTTATCTGTAGGGCGAATGTTGTTGTACATTAACGAAAGTCCGTATTTAGCATGTAATAAATTATCATTTTTCATTAATCTTGAATTATATGTAAAACCCCACTCATAAAAATGCGACCCTATAAAACTGTAATTAGAATCCTGAAGTTTCCCATCGGCCATCGTGTTATTTAAACCCATTGCAAATACGAACTGAGATGTAGTTCTTCTTTCGCCACGAATAGAATCCCTACTTTTTTTATTCTTGTCATTTTTATCCCAGTAGATAACGATCTTGCCTTTCTTTATTGAATCCTGTTCTTTGATTTTTCCATCTACTTTTTGCTGCACTAAATCATTCAATTCATTTTGTGCCAATGTGACTTTTTCTTCAATGATAATCGCTCTGGCTTCTGCTAATTCTTTTTTGCGTTTGTCTGCTTGTTCCTGAGTAATTTTTCCTTCATACAATTGAACGTTCACGGCTTCTACTTCTTCTTTCAAAGCTGCTTTTTCTTCTTTTGTAACCTTTTCTATTCTATTAGCAATTTTCTTTGCTTTTGATTCGAATGTTTCCTGTCCCAGGACTTTACTAACAAATAAAAAGACCAGGATTACGAGATAAATAGTAAAATTTTTCATGATTGATTTTTTAAAATTGATTGATGATTTATAATTGTGAATTGTGAATAATGAACAGTATATTCTTTATTCTTGTTGATTTCGATTCGCTAAAGCCACTTTTACGGTTTGGTAATTTTTATTGACTCTTGTAATTACTTTTTCCCTAAACGAAAGTTCTAATTCGCCATCGACCTGATTGAGTAGATCGTTTGCATCGATTTTTAGTCTCGATTTTGGCTTGGTTGTGTTTTCAGCCAGAACAGATTTTTCGGCTGTTTCCAATAACTGATCTACTGTTTCCTTTTTTGAAGGCTCTGTAACTAAGCTTTTGTTGATTGATTTTTTTTCCTGATTATTTTTGATGATGACTGAAGACTCCGCTATTGGTTTTGGTTCATTTTTTATGGTTTTGTTTAATTTAGAGTTAAGACTTTTTTCTTCTTTCACAGAATGTTCTCCTGAAGTTTTTTCAGAAACTGCTATTTCGGTTTTTACCGGAAGAGCATGATTTAAAATTGGCTTTATAACCGAATCTTTTTTCGTGTTCTCCTTAATAACAACTGTATTTTTCGGCGTTATCTGAATGTCTTTCTTTTGATTAAAAAAGACAGTTCCAACCAAAAGAAAACCCAGAATACTTGCTGCTATGTAAAGCCATTTTCTATCCTTTTTCGGTTTTTTCTTTTCGGCAACACTCAACATAGCATCTAATCGATCCCAGGCATTATCGCTCGGTTCGATTTTGCGTTGATTTAGTTTTTCACGGAAATCCTTTTCAAAATTATTCGGTTCCATTATCTTGTTTTTTTAGAATATTAATTTGTGTTTGCAGCATTTTTCTAGCGTGCGATAATTGCGATTTTGATGTTCCTTCATTAATCCCCAGCATTTTTGCAATCTCATTATGTTTATAACCTTCGATGGCATATAAATTAAAAACCATTTTATAACCGTCTGGCAAAGCATCTATCAAAAACTGAATTTGATCTATCGAAAACTGACTGTCGATGGCATTGAAACTTTCTTCTGTATAAATTTCATCATCGGCAAATTTTACTTTTTTCTGAACTCTTAAATAAGAGATACATTCGTTAACCATAATTCGGCGAATCCAGCCTTCAAAACTTCCTTTGCTTTCAAATTTGTCCAGATTGGTAAACACTTTCATAAAAGCCGTTATCATCACATCTTCTGCCAGTTGAATGTCTTTTATATATTGACGGCAAACACTTAGCATTTTTGAAGAAAACTTACTATAAATTTGTTGTTGAGCTTGTCGGTTATTTTCGACAGCCAATTTTATAAGTTCAGTTTCTTCTTGATGTAAACGAATAATTTTCATTAATAAGCGTTTGGTTTTTGGTTTAGTAACAGACATCTATTAGCATAGACGAGTATCGATGTGAAATGGTTGCATGAAGTATAAAAAAATTCAATAAAAAAAATTAAAAACCCAAACAAACAGAAATACACAACTGATTTACAACAAAGTAAGTCAATTATATAAATCAACAAATTTTCTAATTATCTAATTAAAAAATTATTTCTTTCTTTCAATAACGTAGTTTACCATTAAAGTAAGTGCCGCTTTGAAATCAGAATCCGGGTAATTGTTTAAAAGAGAAAGTGCTTCTTGTTGAAATTGCACCATTTTTTTTTCGGCGTAAGCCAAACCATTATTGTTTTTTACAAAGGCAATAACTTCTTTTACGCGTTTTTTGTCTTTATTGTGGTTTTTGATGGAGTTTATCAGCCACTTTTTTTCTTGCGGAGTACAGGTATTTAAAACATGAATTAGAGGCAAAGTCATTTTTTGCTCTTTAATATCGATTCCGGTTGGTTTACCAATGGCTTCTTCGCTATAATCGAATAAATCATCTTTTATTTGAAAAGCCATTCCAATTAATTCCCCAAACTTACGCATGTTTTCAACCTGAATATCATCTTCAATTACCGATTTTGCACCAAGCGCACAACAAGCCGCAATAAGTGTAGCAGTCTTTTTTCGGATAATTTCATAATAAACATCTTCGGTAATATCGAGTCTTCGGGCTTTTTCTATCTGAAGCAATTCACCTTCGCTCATTTCGCGAACAGCAACAGAAATGATTCGGAGTAAATCAAAATCTCCATTGTCTATAGAAAGCAATAATCCTTTAGACAATAAATAATCTCCAACTAAAACGGCAATCTTATTTTTCCAAAGGGCATTGATAGAGAAAAATCCACGGCGGCGATTACTGTCATCAACCACATCGTCATGTACCAAAGTTGCGGTATGAATTAGCTCTATTACTGATGCTCCACGATAGGTTCTCTCGTTTACAGTGCCTTCTGAAACCATTTTTGCAGTTAAAAAAACAAACATCGGACGCATTTGTTTTCCTTTTCTGTTTACGATATAATAGGTAATGCGATTCAGTAAAGCCACCTTTGAGGTCATCGATTCATGGAACTTTTTTTCAAAAAGTTCCATCTCGTTAAAGATCGGCTGTTTTATTTGAGAGGTAATATTCATTTCGATCCCAAATATACTATTTTAAATAAAAAAACGTTGTCTATTTTACGTTAGTATATCAACAATTTATGCAATAATTAAGAAATCTCACCAAATACACAATATAAATAAAGCCTGATTTGAATTCATTAATTAAAAGTAAAACCCTAATTAAACTCATTATTATGAAAACAAAATTTTTATTTATTGGAGCATTCGCCACTTTATCTTTTTTCGTTAGCTGTAACTCTGATGAGAAAACAAATAACGGATCGTCTGCCTCTATTTCGAACGATGAAATTATCACCAATGCCAAGATCGATGCGTCGATAGAAGATGTAACAGATATTGCCGAGGATCAATTTAATACACAACACAATACTACCGGTAAAGGAGTTCCTTTAAAAAGCTTTTTACCCACTTGCGCCACTATAACAGCTACCTTAACAAATAATACCTGGATCAAAACCATTGACTTTGGCACTGAAGGATGCACTTTAGGCAACGGAAATATTGTAAAAGGCAAAATAGTTATTTCGTTTTCCAATGATTTTACAACTGCTACACAAACGATCAGTTATACTTTTGATGGTTTTTATCATAACGGTAAAAAACTTCAGGGAAGCAAAAGTATTGTGAGAACCATAAAAGCAACTAGTTTATTTGCCACAGCTCATCCTGTTTTAACAGGAACAATCGATATGACGGTTACTTTTGATGACGGAAAGGTCTACACACGAAAAGGCTCTCTGGTAAAAGAAATGGTTGAAGGTTATGACACTTGGTTTAACTGGGAAGACAACGCCTCTTTGGTAACCGGAAGCGGATCAACCACTTTTCCTAACGGAGATACTTTTTCTGTTGAAATTACGACTCCGCTCGAATTTAAGGCATCCTGTAAAAGTCCTTTCCCGGTAAAAGGAGTTGTTTCTATTACTAAAAATGGAGCCGCTGCAGTTATCGATTATGGAAACGGAGATTGTGATTCACTTGCCAAAATAACCAAAAATGGTGTTACCGAAGAGATTAATTTAAAAAAGTAATAATCCTTTTTGCCCAAAAAAAGCATTAAAAACAAGAATTTCTCTTGCTTTTAATGCTTTTTATGTATTTTGAAATTAAAAACCTATCCTTCTTTATTGGCCAATTGGCCACAAGCAGCATCAATATCTTTTCCGCGGCTGCGACGAACTTTACATACTACTCCAATATTCTCTAATGCTTTTATATAAGCCAAAATAGATTCTTCTGAAGCTTGCTGAAATTCTCCATCGTCGATTGGATTGTATTCGATAAGATTTACTTTACATGGCACATATTTACAGAATTTTACCAAGGCGTCAACTGAAGCTTTATCATCATTAATTCCTTTCCAAACCACATATTCGTAGGAGATTTTGCTTTTGGTTTTTCTATACCAATATTCTAATGCTTCGCGCAAATCTTTTAATGGAAAATTCTTACTGAACGGCATAATCTTGGCGCGGGTTTCATCTATAGCAGAATGCAGGGAAACTGCCAATTTGAATTTCACATCATCATCGGCCATTTTTTTTATCATTTTCGGAATTCCTGATGTCGAAAGCATAATACGTTTTGGTGACATTCCTAAACCTTCCGTAGACGTAATCATATCAATAGCCTTAATGACATTATTATAATTCATTAAAGGCTCTCCCATTCCCATAAAAACAATATTCGAAAGCGGACGGTTGTAATATAAACGACTTTCTTTATCAATAGCCAGAATCTGATCGTAAATTTCTCCCGGCTCCAGATTTCGCATTCGTTTTAATCTTGCAGTAGCACAAAAATTACAATCTAAGCTACAACCAACCTGACTCGAAACACAAGCTGTAGTTCTGGTTTCGGTTGGAATCAAGACTGATTCTACCACCAGTCCGTCATGCAGGCGGACAGCATTTTTAACTGTTCCGTCGCTGCTGCGTTGCATGGTATCGACCTTAATATGATTGATAACAAAATTTTCTTCGAGCATAGAACGTGTTGCTTTTGCAACGTTTGTCATATCCTCAAAACTGTGTGCTCCTTTGCTCCACAACCATTCATAGACTTGATTACCACGAAATGCTTTGTCATTATTTGCGACAAAAAAATCCCGCAACTGATCTTTTGATAAGGCTCGTATGTCTTTTTTCTCGATTTGCATGCGGCAAAGTTACTGATTTTTTCCTTAAAATTTCTGACGATATACTCAAGCTTAGCATCTCATAAATGTTCGATTTCTATTTTGAGAGTTGATCGTTTTTCTATAGAGGATAACCTCAAATAATTGTAAGAATTTAATAAATCCCCAACTATGATTTTTATCATCTTCTTTCTTATGAGTTCACAATAAATTTGACCTAAGAAATAAGGCTGGTTTTTAATTCTAAAAAACAAATCAAATTTATCAACTTCCTTATTCAAGTAATTAACCCCAATACCGAATCAAAATGAAAACAATTAAATCAATTTTATTGACAGTAGTTTTTATAACAATGTCATTACAGACAAATGCACAAAGAAATTATACAATGGCAAAAGGAACTTTTGAAGTTGCCGGAACCTCAAATGTGCACGATTGGGTTATGAAATCTACAGAAGGAAGCTGCATTGCCAATTTAACTGTTACAGATTCTAAACTAATTGACATTAACAGTTTAACTATTACATTATTAGCAGAAAGTATAAAAAGCAGCAAAACAAGCATGGATAATGTGGCTTACGAAACACTGGATACAAAAACGCACAAAAACATTAAATACGTTTTAAAATCTGCAAACAAACTAAACGAAACAACCTGGAATTTAACAGGAACTTATACCATTGCCGGAGTTAGTAAAGATTACAGAACTCAGGTAAATGTAATAGCCAGTAACGGAACATTTATTCTGAAAGGATCTAACCAAATTACCTTTGCTGATTTTGGAATGTCTCCTCCAACAGCTGCTCTTGGGGTTGTTAGAGCCGGAAAAGATCTGACTATGATTTTCAACATTACTTTGAATGATTTTTCTAAAAATGATAACATTTTAGTTATTAAATAAGCCTTAAACATTAGTAAAGAATAAGCCTAATTGTTTGCAAAACAAAGAAAAAACAGTAAAACAAGTTTTAGCTTATATTATAATGAAAGGTAATATTGTTAAAAAAACATCGATGAGATCAAAAAAAAAATAAATTTTGGCATAAGAATTGTCTTGCTCTCAAAAGAAAAGTAATCTTACAAAGCGCGCAATCATTTTAAAATTTGTATTTTTATTGTTCTACTTTATAACCTTTAAATTTTTATAACCTAAAAAAGACATTTTATTATGAAAAAACAAATTTTAAGCTTAGCTGTTGTTGCGTTATTAGCATTCGCAGTTCAATCCTGCGAAAAGAAAGAGCCAAAACCTGCAGATGAGGAATTAACTCTTGGAAACAAAGTCGACTCGTTGACTACAGATATTAAAGAAGTAAAAGACAGCGCTGTAAGCAAAACAGAAACGGCTGCTGAAGATGTAAAAGATGCTACTAAAAAAGCAGCTGATGATGTAAAAGACGCCACTAAAAAAGGCGCTGAAAAAGTAGAAAATGCGGCAAAAGCAGCAAAAGACGGAACTGTAAAAACGGCTAAAGAAGTTAAAGACGCTTTAAAAAAATAGTTCTCTTATTTAATCAGATTAAAACCATTCGCTTAAACGAATGGTTTTTTTATGCAAAATAATACGCTGATATTTTTGTATTTTTGCGTTAAATTAGAACAAACTACAAGATGCATTTTATATCACAAGAATTAGAAGATTATATTGAGCAACATTCTGAAAATGAACCGGAATTATTAGCAAAACTTAACAAAGAAACCTACCAGAAAATACTTTTGCCACGAATGCTTAGCGGTCATTTTCAGGGTCGTGTTTTAAGTATGCTTTCTAAACTGATTCGTCCGGTAAATATTCTTGAAATTGGTACTTATACAGGCTACGCTGCTCTATGTTTGTGCGAAGGTATGCAGGAAAACGGACAATTGCACACTATTGATATCAAAGAAGAATTGGTTGATTTTCAAAGAAAATATTTTGATGCTTCGCCGTGGGGAAAACAAATCTTTCAGCATCTTGGTGAAGCAATAGACATTATCCCAACATTAGATCTCAAATTTGATTTGGTTTTTATTGATGCAGATAAAGAAAACTACCTTAATTATTGGGAAATGATTGTTCCGAAAATGAATAAAGGCGGAATTATATTGTCTGACAATGTTTTATGGAGCGGAAAAATTCTGGAACCAGTTCATCCAAATGATGTGAGTACAAAAGTGCTTTTAGAATACAATTTGCTTTTAAAAAATGATCCAAGAGTAGAGACTGTTTTATTGCCAATTCGTGATGGATTGACCGTTAGCAGGTTATTATAATTTTAAGACATTGAGACACTAAGCCTTTAGGCTTCTTTATTTTTCATATTTTTAACATCTTGAGATGAACTATTTAAACCAGATTGGCAACGAGGGTTTTTCAATAATAAATAATGTTTATAATGAAAATGAAATCGAAAAACTGATTTCGCTCATAGAAAAAGTTACTGAAAACAAAACCGATAATCCTATTTTTAGACAATCTCAGGATCTATTTGCCATTAGACAATTTCATAAAGAAATACCGGAGACTTTGGATTTTATTTTTAACCAAAACCTAAAACGTATTATTGAAGATGTTTTGGGGAAAGGTTATTTTATCACCAAATCTATTTATTTTGATAAACCTGAAAAATCGAATTGGTTTGTAGCTTATCATCAGGATCTGACTATTTCTGTGAATAAAAAAATTGAAATTAAAAATTTTAAAAACTGGACTGTAAAACAAAATCAGTTTGCTGTTCAGCCTCCAAAAGAGGTTTTAGAGAATAATTTCACCATTCGAATTCATATTGATAAAACGACAAAAGATAATGGTGCTTTGAAGGTTATCAACAATTCACATTCGAAAGGAATTTTGAGAATTGAAAATCTGGATTTTGATAACGAGAAAGAAACAATTTGTGAAGTCGATAAAGATGGCATCATGATTATGAAACCTCTATTGTTTCACGCTTCCAACAAAACTACCAATAACGAAAGAAGACGGGTTATTCATATTGAATTTAGCAGGCAAGAGCTTCCAGAAGATCTGGAATGGAGCGAAAAGATGATCCTTCAAAACAATTAAGATCTAAATTGCTTAGAAAACAAGACACTTAAAAGCTTAGTTTCTGAACAACTTAGAACCTTTATATATAAATTTATCCCGGAAAATATTGTGGTTTGAGTTTTCGATAAACGAAATACAATAAGAATCCAAAAAGTGCCCCAAAGAAATATCCTGTGAGAATATCTCCAGGATAGTGTAATCCTAAATAAATTCGGCTATAGGCAAAAATTAGAGGCCACAGGAATAAAAATCCTAAATACTTAAAATGGCGCTTTAAAATAAGATATAAAAACGTTGCTACTGCCATTGTATTGGCTGCGTGACCAGAGAAAAAGCTATATGATTTTCTGGTTTGTACTACTCGAATGATCGTATTGATATCCGGATTATTGCAAGGTCGCAAACGCTGAAAAGTGTATTTAAACAGATTGGTAACCTGATCTGTAAAAGTAATTAAAACGGCTATAAAAAGCAGCAAATATAAAGTTTGCTTACCTCCAAGTTTTTTATAAATAAGATAAAAAAGCAATAAAAAAAATGGCGTCCAATATAACTGATTGGTAATGATTAGCCATAATTTATCATATTTTTCAGAACCTAAACCGTTTAGATATACCAGTAAACTGGAATCTAATTCTTGTATTTTTTCAAGCATATTTAACTTTGGCGTTTTACAGGTCCTGAGATCGACTCTATATCTTCTTTTACTTTATCTATTTCTGTTGCAGTATCTCCCAATAAATTACCAGAGAGATTGGTAGTATCACCCAATATATTAGATTTTGCATCGTTTATCTGCGCATTGATATTACCCGTTATATCAGTAAGGGATTTTGTATCAAGACCATTAGCCTCTGCCCCTTTCTGGATTTCACTTTTAATATCATTTGTAGCGTTTTTCAATTGCGCCATTGCTTTTCCCATTGTACGGGCAATTTCCGGCACTTTGTCTGAACCAAAAAGCATTAGTACTATAAAAAGTATAAAAACTAATTCTCCTCCTCCTATACCAAACATATCTTTTATTTTTGTGTGCAACAAAGATATTAAATTTTGTAGCTGACAGTTTTAAAATTTACTTAAAAAAAAAGACTCTAAAAAAGAGTCTTTTTTTATTCTTAATCAAATTTTGATTTTTCCTGTACTTTTGGCCAGCTATTATTGGTTACATCAATATCTGCCGTCATTAATTTTGGATCGATCTGAATGCTTTTGATTGCTTTTTCAGTAGCATATACTTTTTTTGCAGTATCATTATTCTTTCTCCAGATTTGTGCCGGATACTGATAATTGTCTTTTGTGCCATCTTCGTAAGTAATCTCAACCAAAACAGGCATTATCATTCCGCCTGGTTTATTAAACTCTACTTCATAGAAATATTTAGGCGATTTTAAACTTGCTTTTTCTTCTGCTGTAAAAGTCTGATTTACGTAATCTGCCAAAGGTTTTACATCTTCTACTTTTAACGCTTTTTTATTTGAAGCATTTACCTCTGCGTTATCACCTGCTACCAAGTAAACAAATGGTCCTTTCTCGAATCCAAAACGTCCTTTTCTCACTTTTACATCTTTAAGATCAGCTGTTGGAGTCTCAGAAACATAATATTGTTTCACCTCTTTAATTCCGATATCTACAAAATCTGTAGAGTAAAACCATCCTCTGAAAAACCAGTCTAAATCTACTGCCGAAGCATCTTCCATAGTTCTGAAGAAATCTTCAGGGGTTGGGTGTTTGAATTTCCATCTGTTTGCATATGTTTTAAAGGCATAATCGAACAACTCTCTTCCCATTACTACTTCTCTCAAAATATTAAGTCCTGTAGCCGGTTTTCCGTAAGCATTATTTCCAAATTGGTGAATCGTTTCAGAATTAGACATAATTGGTTCTAAAAACTTTTGATCACCACTCATATACGGAACAATATTTTTTGCAGGTCCGCGTCTTGAAGGAAAATTTGGATCTAATTCCTGTTCTGCCAAATATTCTAAAAAGGAATTCAAACCTTCGTCCATCCAGGTCCATTGACGCTCATCAGAGTTTACAATCATCGGAAAGAAAGTGTGTCCTACTTCATGAATTACAACCCCAATCATTCCGTTTTTAACCTCTTTACTGGTTACACCATTTTCATCAGGACGACCGTAATTCCAACAAATCATAGGATATTCCATTCCCTGATCTTCTGCAGAAACTGAAACTGCTTTGGGATAAGGATAATCGAATGTATGTGATGAATAACTTTTTAAAGTATGCGCCACAACCATTGTTGACGTTTCTCCCCAAAGTGGGTTTGCTTCTTTTGGATAAACAGATTCTGCCATTACCACTCTGTTTCCTATTTTTACAGCCATTGCATCGTAAATGAATTTTCTTGACGAAGCAATTCCGAAATCACGAACATTTTTAGCACTAAATTTCCATGTTTTTTTCTTTTCAGAAAAACCTTTTTCAGCAGCTTCAGCTTCAGCTTGTGTTACAATAACCACTGGTTTATCAAATGATTTTTGAGCTTGTTCGTAACGTTTTACCTGTTCTGGCGTAAAAACCTCGCTTCTGTTCGTTAATTCTCCTGTTGCATCAATTACGTGATCTGCAGGAACAGTAATATTAACATCAAAATTTCCAAATGGAAGAGCAAATTCCCCGCTTCCCCAGAACTGCATATTTTGCCAGCCTTCAACATCATTATAAACTGCCATTCTTGGGTAGAACTGAGCAATTACATATAATTTATTTCCGTCTTTTTCGAACAATTCATAACCGGAACGTCCGCCTTCTTTTCTGTAATTATTAATATTGTACCACCATTTTATCGCTAATGAAATTTTTTCTCCCGGTTTTAACGGAGTTGCCAAATTAATACGCATCATGGTTTCGTTGATGGTATATGACATCGGATTTCCTTTAGCATCTTTTACCTGCTCAATGTTAAATCCGCGTTCTAAATCTTTTTTCAGATATTTACTCGAAAAGCCTTCGAGTGGTAAAACCTGATTGATTTTTTCGCTTTCGGCCAAAGAGCTCTGAGTTTTAGCTTTTGCCTGATTCTGATCTAACTGAATCCATAAATACTCTAAACTATCCGGAGAATTGTTGGAGTATGTAATAACTTCAGAACCATTAATTTTTGAATTTTTATCGTCTAACTCAATATCGATTTTATAATCTGCCTGCTGTTGATAGTATGCAGGTCCGGGAGCTCCAGAAGCTGTACGAAACATATTAGGAGTTGCCAACAAATCATACATTTGACTGAATTTGTTTGTATCATATTTCCCCTGCTGTCTTGGAGCAACCGTTTTTTCCTGAGCAATTAACATTGCAGGAAAAATTAATAATAATGAAAGTTTTTTCATAAAAGTTTAATGGTAATTTTTGTCAGGGTGTGAAAATAATAATTAAAACAATATTTTTACGGATTCACTAATACTTTAACAATTCTTTCCTTGAAGATTCTGTAAAAAGCACACTTTTTTTAGTACCAAATGCTGAAACATGAGTAATATTTTGCTGCTCAGCATTCCAATCTACCAAAATAGTATTAGAGATTTCGATTGTTTTAAATTTTTCAATGTCTTTTATTCGGGAATAACAAACCAAAACATCGCCTGCCTCAACTTCTTTAGACAAGAAAGTAATAGACTTAGGCTGACCGTTTATTTTTATAGTAAAATTTTCGGAAAGATATTTTTTCAGCAATTCTACATCTGCTTCTGTTTCTTTATCTGTACCAACAAATGTTTTTTTGTGATATTTTTTTTCCATTCCATTATTCAAATCGTCAATAAAAATACGGGAGGTAATTTGAATCATCTTTTTTTCGGCCGCATAATTGACCTGAAAAATCCCCATATAAAATTTATGGAATGTAAAAGCAGAAACGGATAAAAACAATATCCCGAGTAAAGGATAAATTAATCTATTTTTCATTTCCCGGCAACATTCGATTTTTTGAATTCCTTGCCTTTTGTAATCAGAAAATCCATCAATTCAAATTTTTCTTCTTGTTTTACGTGTTTTTTAGATTCCGGATCAACAGAACAATACAACAAAAACATATCAACTTCATCTGCTTTAAGTTTTAAAGTATCTGTATAAAAATCAGGCGTAAAATTGGCTTTTGCATAAATTGTAAAAGCAACATCACTAATTTCCTTTTCCTGTACCGCATCTTCTACATCTTTTTTCTTTAAGAGCTTTTTGGCATCTTTAAAAATTCGCACAAAATCAACTCCGTTTTCGATGGTACCATTGTAAACAAACCTGTTTTTTGGTGATGATTTTTCGTCATCAAAATACTGAGTATCTACTATAGTCTGACTACTATTTTTATCAAAGGCTTTTACTTTTAAATTTTTTTGGACCACAACTTCTTTTAACTGATTGCTTATCAAATCCATTTGCACTAAAAAAAGTCTGTCAGAACAATTTTTTTCTGTCAGAACAATTTTTTTAGATTGAAATGCTGCACTTGTAATCAGCAAAGTATCTTTTGGTTTAGCCATAATATCAAACAAACCGTTTGAACTGATAAAAGTTCTGATATTGGCATTTAAATTCATTACATAACCACTTTCCAGAGTGATAGAATCATTTACTACCTGACCATGTAATGGTTTTCTTGAATAATTTTGTCCCAGTACGATCTGACAAAATAAGCACACAACGAGTATTCCTAGTTTATTTTTCATTTTCGAGAATTATTAGATATTTTCTTGCTAAATCGGTTATTAAAAACATACTCATTGTTTTGTTTTTAGTATTCAAAGATACGGCAAATTCAGCATCATCCACACAATATAACTGAAATCCCTTAATATCCTCTGCCGGAATTTTCAATCTGTCGGTATAATAATTCTCATCAAAAAGGTATTCCATTTTTGCAAAAAGCATCTCTTTTTTCTCCACGTTTACCTCTTTTTTTAGCATTGTGGTTCGTCCGGAAACTTTATTAAGTAACTTATCTACAGAGGTTGATGTAGCGGTATATACTTTTCGCTCTGCAGGTGTATATTTTTTTTGCCCATACGGAATTATCCCTAAATTCTCTGCTGTAATATTGGCATTTTCATTTACAATAACTTCTTTCAGCTCTACCTCTTTTGCAGTCATTTTAATCTGAAGCGAAGTTACACTCATATCCTCTGCCGTAATCCTGCGTTTCAGCGCTTCGAGATTGACTGCCGAAAAAACCAGAACATCACCTTCTTTGACTACAATAGAAAACATACCGTTTACATCTGAAACTGTTGCAACCTGAGTGGTATTATTAATGATGTTTACTCCTTCAACCGAAGTAGACTGCTCAAATATTTGTCCCGAAACTTCTTTTGAGACTACTTTTTGCGCAAAACCAATCTGAACAAACCAAAACAAAAGTATTATATAGGCGATATTATTTATTCTCACTTGCAATTATTTCTTTGTATTTAACAGCCAATTCTCCTAACAAGAATTCTGTTGAAGTTTTATTTTTAGAGTTCAAAATTACTGTGAATTTATCATTTTCAACAGCATAATATTCAAATCCTTTTACGTATTCTAAAGGAATTTTTAAGCGGTCAACGAAATGATCTATAGAAAACATCTGCTCTAAAAGCTTCATGAAAAACTCTTTTTTCTCTACCTCAACCTCTTTTTTAAGCATTGCTGTACGTCCGGAGAAAAAATTCAGCAAAGGATCTGCTGATACTGATCCTCCAGCCATTAAACCTGCACTTGCAGTTGGGTTTAATGCTGTTGCTGTATGCAGCTTTCTTTCGGCTGCTGTATATGACTTCTGTCCGCTTGGAATAATTCCAAGAGAAACTGCATTAATCCCGCTATTATAATTCTTCACCACAACTTCCTGCAACTGGTGCACTACCATACCTAATTTTATGGTAAAATTAATATCGGTAAAATTTTCAGGAGTTAAGAGGATTCTGTTTTCCTTAAATTGTATCGATGAAAAAACCAATTCATCTCCCGCTTTTGCAGCAATTGAAAAACTGCCTGTTTCATTGGTTGTAGTCATAACTTCGGTTTGTGCATTGATCACATAAACCCCTTCGAGATCAGAAACATTAGAAGTTACACGTCCGTTCAAAACAGTTCTTTCCTGACCCTGAGACCATGCAACCTGCCCCAGAATAACCATTAAAAAGCATATAACTTTGTAAATCAAAATAACAAAAATTTAGAGATTTTCTTAAAGCAGTAAAAATATCTTAATGTATTCCAAATTTAGTATTAAAGACTTGGTAAAAATATGTTAATTAAACCCAATTTATCACTTGCAAAATGAGAGTTTTTAATATCTTTAGCATGAACAATCTGAGTTTAATTTTTATGAAAAGCATTATTATTGCCAGCACTTCTACACTCCATGAAGGCAGCTATTTAGAGTATTTATTACCTACTTTACAATCTCATTTCAAAAATTGCAAGAGCATTTTATTCATACCATTTGCACGTCCGGGCGGTATCTCGCATGACGAATACACGAAAAAAGTTTCAGACGCTTTTTCTTCAATCCAAATTTCAGTAAAAGGCATTCATGAATTTGAAAATCCTGAAAACGCCATAAAAAACGCCGAAGGTATCTTTACCGGAGGAGGAAATACTTTTTTACTGGTAACACAGTTGTACAAACACAACCTTATGCAGCTACTTTCTGAAACAGTAAAAAACGGAACCCCATATTTAGGAACCAGCGCAGGAAGCAACATTTGCGGCCTGTCTATGCAAACCACCAACGATATGCCTATTATTTATCCGCCTAGTTTTCAAACTTTAGGATTAATTCCGTTTAACTTAAATCCACATTACTTAGATCCGGATTTACAATCCAAACACATGGGCGAAACCCGCGAAACAAGAATTAAAGAGTTTCATGCATTTAATGCGATTCCGGTTTTAGGCTTAAGAGAAGGAAGCTGGCTTGAAGTAAAAGGTGACAAAATTACTTTAAAAGGAAACCTTAAGGCGCGTTTGTTTTTGCAAAATGAAAACCCAAAAGAATTAGAAACTGAAAGCGATCTGAGTCATCTGAACTAATATTCAAAACCCATAAGTCATATAAGCATATTTGAAAGAATCAAAAACTCACTTTATGCTTATATAACTTATATGATTTAAACAAAAGTAAAAAGCCTCAAACAATGTTTGAGGCTTTTAAAGAGCGAAAGACGAGGCTCGAACTCGCGACAACCAGCTTGGAAGGCTGGAGCTCTACCAACTGAGCTACTTTCGCATTAACAGGGTGCAAATATAAATAATTAATTCATTTAAAAAAATAAAAATCAAAAAATTATTTAATTTTGATTAAAAAACCGAAACTATTAAATTTCGGTTTTTTAGAGCGAAAGACGAGGCTCGAACTCGCGACAACCAGCTTGGAAGGCTGGAGCTCTACCAACTGAGCTACTTTCGCATTGCTGGTGCAAATATAAAAAATAAGTTAAGTTCAAAACAAGCTTTTTGGCAAAAAAAATCAATAAAAATCAACAATTATTCATAACCTATTTAAAACTAAAAAGTTATAAAATCAATTATTTTTCCAAAATCATGAATATTATTACAGAAATACCATCAAAAGAAACCTATTCCGTTCGTCAACCCGTTTTAAGAAAAAACAAAGCTGTAGAAAGTTGTATTTTCGAAGGAGACGATTTAGAAAGCACGCATCATTTCGGTTTATTTAGTGATGAAAATTTAACAGGAATTATTTCGTTATACGACAAAATCAATCCTATATTTGCCGAGCAAAATCAAGCTCAAATTCGTGGGATGGCAGTTTTAGAAAGCCATCAGAAAAAAGGATTTGGAGAAGCTCTAGTTAAACATTGCGAAGCCTACTGCAATGCTAACAAAGTTAATTTGATTTGGTTCAACGCCAGAACCGCTGCCGTAGGTTTTTACAAAAAAATGGATTACCAGCCCCAAGGTGAGCCTTTTGACATTAAAGACGTTGGCGAACATTATTTAATGTTTAAAAAATTATAGAATGAACAAACTTTACTTTTCTTTAGTGATATGCATTTTTATTGCCTGTAAAAAAGAAACTCCTAAAATAATTCCGGCGGTTAAAAAACCCGTACCGGCAATTATACTTACTGACGAAAGAAAAGTAGAAATCGATACTGCACTTATAGGTACATTCAAAAGCGAAACACTAAAACAGTTTTATAATTCATCAGAAAACAAAACCGTTTGGGGAAATCTCAAAAAGAGAACTTATGTTTTATCGCAACTGGAAAAAGCTGAAGAACTTGGTTTAAATCCTGAAGATTATAAAGCTTCGCAACTTAAAAAGTTCGAAAGTAAAATAAGCACTCTGACTGACTCTGAGTTAGCAACTTACGACATCTTATTGACATACAACTTCGAAAAGTATTTAAGTCACCTGTACAAAGGAAAACTGAACCCTAAGAAATTATATACGGACTGGGATTTAGAAGAAAAAACTTTTGACGTAAATAACACCCTAATCAAAGCTTTTAACAAGAATAAACTAGACAGTATCGTACAGAATGTTCAGCCAAAATCGCAAACGTACAAACAGTTATTAAAAGCACTTGAAATTATTGATGAATTTCCTAATGATTCTGAATTATCAAAAATCGAATCATTAAATAAAATTACACTGCACGACACCAATCCTGCATTAGTAAACATCAAAAAAAGGCTTTTATTCTGGAAAGATATGTCCGGAAAAGACAGTCTGACTAAAATCTATGATCAAAAAACATTCGAATCTGTTAAAAAATTTCAGGAAAGACACGGTTTAGCCAATGATGGCGTGATTGGTCCAGGAACAATAAGCGCATTAAATTATTCGAAAGAAAGAAGAAAACAACAAATTATCGCCAACTTAGAACGTTGGAGATGGTACACAACTGAATTAGCCGAAAATTATTTCATCATCAATATTCCGGATTACAGCTTAAATGTAGTCGAAAGTCAGGACACTACTTTGGTACGAAATATTGTAGTGGGAACCAGCAAAAGAAAAACTCCTATTATTACTTCTGTACTAAAAACAGTTGTTTTTAACCCAACCTGGACAGTTCCTCCAACAATATTAAAAGAAGATGTTGTGCCGGCCATGAAACGAAACCGAAATTATCTTGCCAAAAAGAACATTACAATTTATGATACTTCCGGGAATGTGGTAGAACCAAATGCCTGGAACGAAAACAAACCGGGAAATTACCGTTATGTACAAAGTCCGGGGTACAACAATTCATTGGGATTGATGAAAATTTTGTTTCCTAATCATCATAGTGTGTATTTACACGACACGAATCATCGTAATTATTTTGGAAGAAGTAATCGTTCTCTGAGTTCAGGATGCGTTCGTGTGGAAAATCCGCTGGAATTGGCAGAACATATTTTAGATGATTCTGAAAGATGGTCTAAAGACAAAATTGACACTCTGATTGCCTCTAAAAAAACAACCAGTATCAAAATCACTAAAAAATACGCTTTATACCAATGGTACTGGACAGCATGGAGCAAAAAAAATCAGCTCATTTTCAGAGCTGACATTTATAATCTTGATTCAGATTTGTATGCTAAATTAAGAAATTAGCTTCTCCTCCATCATAAAAGTTCTTGACGGATGATAAATATACACACATGATTTATCTTTAATTGTTTCAATTATCTCAGCAGTCAATTCAACCGGCAATGCAGGACAACCCTGGCTTCTGCCTAATCTTTTGTGCTCTCTGATAAAAGATTCTGAAACATAATCAGCTCCATGCATAACAACTCCTCTTTCGCGGGCATTGTCATTATAACCTCTTTCTAAACCGTCTAAACGTAAAGAAGCTCCATGTTTTCCCTTATAGATTTCGCCTGTTGCATAAAAACCTAAACTACTTTTAAAAGATGAGTTGGTGTTTGAAAATGCCGATGCAAATTCTTCGCCGGTGTTTCTTCCGTGAGCGACTAGAGAATTAAACAAAATGGTATTTGTCGTCATATCGATTACCCATAAACGTTTGGTATTTGATGACAGACTAAAATCAATTAAGGTTAGAATATTTTTCTGAATTATACCTTTTTCTCTTAAAAGGTAAAAACCTTTTAATGCCTCAGAAAAAGTTCTAAGTTCAGGAACATTAAAATTGTTTGCATTCAATTTTAATGTTTCATAAATGTTTGCAATTTTTGCATCAACAGTAAGTGTTTTTTCAACTTTCGCGAAAGTCTTTGTTGTTGCATTTTTTAATTCGGAGGTGTTTTTTGAATCTTTACCAAAAGATAATAACAAAAACACAAGCAGCGGATAAATTTTGTAAATCATTGAATTTCTTTAGGTTAATAATTAAATTTGGGTATCGCAAAAATATAAAAATTTGATAGTCTCCAAAATACAGGCCTGGAAATCAGGCGTTTTTTGCTTAAATTTTAACATAATTAACATAAAAATATTATTTCTGTAAGAGATTTACTTCTGCAAAAAAACTCAACGTTTTTACTAAAATTCTTAAAGAAAGTATAAATAAATATTGCTTTTGAATCGCAAAGCTTTAACTATTAGCGTAAAAAACAGGCTTTTATTTTGAGCTATAAATTCTTTTACAGTTACTTTTTCGCATAGAATCAAATAAAAAAATAGTTTTTTTTTTCAGGTTTCCTTTTTTTTCAGCTTTCGGTTTTATACAGAAATAATGCTTCTAATTTTGAATGCAGGATTAAAAAAGACTTCAAACAAAATGTAGCGAGTTTACCTCATACTGATGTTGCAAATCTTATCTTTTCTATAAGTGCAAAATATTTTATTGACTATTGCGCCGTCAAAAATAAGTTCAGAAAAGAAGCCTGGCGTGAATTAATTTTAAAAATTTTAGTGTTCTTCAACCAAATCAATATTTTTTAATACGCTTCATTTTATTAAACATAAATGTAGCCTTGCTTTTCCTGCCTATTTTAGAAATGACTTATCTTTGTAAAAAACAAAAATGATGAACAAAAAAGTAATCCTTATGATTTTAGACGGTTGGGGAAAATCTCCTGACCCTAAAGTTTCTGCAATAGACAACGCAAATGTTCCTTTTATAAACAGTCTTTACAAAAATTACCCAAATGCACAACTTAGAACTGACGGATTAAACGTAGGTTTACCTGAAGGGCAAATGGGAAACAGCGAAGTAGGCCACATGAATCTGGGCGCCGGAAGAATTGTATATCAGGATTTAGCCAAAATAAATCTTGCCGTAGCGCACAAAACACTTGCCAAGGAACAAGTTTTGGTTGATGCTTTTACTTACGCTAAAGAAAACAATAAAAAAGTTCACTTTTTAGGATTAGTATCTGATGGTGGAGTTCACTCGCACACTTCCCACCTACGCGGATTAATCGACGCATCTCAGGAATATGGTTTAGATCAGGTTTATGTTCACGCTTTTACAGACGGTCGTGATGTTGACCCAAAATCTGGAGCAAAATATATTCATGACTTAGAAGATCATATTAAAGATACACCGGTAAGAATTGCTTCGATCATTGGCCGATATTACGCAATGGACCGTGACAAACGTTGGGAACGCGTAAAACTGGCTTATGATTTAGTCGTAAATGCCATTGGTACTCCGTCAAAAAATGCAGTTGCCAGTATTCTTGACAGCTACAATCACAATGTTACCGATGAGTTTATTGAACCTATCGTAATGGTAGATGAAAACGAAAAACCATTGGCAACAATTGTTGAAGGTGATGTGGTAATCTTCTTTAATTTCAGAACAGACAGAGGACGTGAACTTACAGAAGCGCTTTCGCAACAAGATTTTCATGAGCAAAACATGCACAAGTTAAACTTGTATTATGTAACACTGACAAATTATGACGAAACTTACCAAAACGTAAAAGTTGTTTATAACAAAGATAATATTAACGAAACTCTTGGTGAAGTTTTAGAAAAAGCAGGCAAAAAGCAAATTCGTATTGCCGAAACAGAGAAATACCCACACGTAACGTTTTTCTTTTCGGGTGGTAGAGAGACTCCTTTTGAAGGCGAATCCCGTATTTTGAGAAATTCTCCAAAAGTGGCTACTTATGATTTACAGCCAGAAATGAGCGCTTACGAACTTACAGCAGCTCTTGTTCCGGAATTAAATAAAGGCGAAGTTGATTTTGTTTGTTTGAATTTTGCAAACGGAGATATGGTTGGACATACAGGAATTATGAGTGCTGCCATCAAAGCCTGCGAAGCTGTTGACGCTTGTGTAAAACAAGTTATCGAAGCAGCTCTTGCTAACGATTATACTACAATTGTAATTGCCGATCACGGAAATTGCGAAACTATGATTAATCCTGATGGAAGCCCAAATACAGCACACACAACAAACCCAGTACCGATTATTTTAGTAGATAAAGATCTTAAAAGTATTCACGATGGTGTTTTAGGCGATATCGCTCCTACTATTTTAGAACTAATGGGAGTTCAGCAGCCAAACGCAATGACTTGTCATTCACTGCTATAAATCTTCTTTTTACATAACTTTAAAAAGCTGCTCTGATAATTGAGCAGCTTTTTTTTGTTTAAATAAGAGTTAAAATTTCGAAATTGATAGTAATACTATTATATTTGCATTTAAAATAACTCTTATGGAAATTATACTATCAAACATAAAGATGCAGGTAAATGAAAAGATTTATGTAAAAGATCCCGAAACATCTGCACTGGGTAAAAAAATAGTAGAACAAAGTATCCTTCTTATAGACGATATTGGTTTTGACAATTTCACCTTTAAAAAACTGGGAGAAAAAATAGGATCAAACGAGAGTTCTATTTACCGTTATTTCGAAAACAAACATAAATTATTAGTATATTTATCTTCATGGTACTGGAGCTGGATCGAATACAAACTAGTCTTTAATACCGCCAACATCATTGATAAGAAAGAAAAATTAAAAAAAGCCATTACAATTGTTACCGAAAAAGTAAGCGACGACCTCTTTACTGATCATATTAACGAAGCAATTTTGAACAAAATAATAATTGCAGAATTCACCAAAACACTTCACACCAAAGAAGTCGATCAGGAAAACAAAGAAGGCTTTTTTTTAATCTACAAAAGACTTATTAATCGCATTGTTGCTATTGTAAAAGAAGTAAATCCGGATTATCCATTTGCCAAATCATTAGTTTCAACTATTGTTGAAGGAAGTTTACACCAGCATTTTCTAACAGATCATTTAAAAACAATTACAGATTGCAATGAAAGTGTTACAACCACCCAGTTTTATCTAAACCTTGCAGAAAACGTTTTACGCTAATTATAAAAGAAGAAATATGACACCTTTAAAACGATTTTACAATTTACTTGCACTAGACAAAAAAGATATTTACCAAATCTTTTTCTACGCTATTTTTGCCGGATTAATCAGTTTATCGCTTCCGTTAGGAATTCAGGCCATTATTGCCTTTATACAATCCGGAAGAGTTAGCGCATCCTGGATCGTACTTATTATACTGGTTGTTGCCGGCGTTGCTCTGGTTGGTATTTTATCGTTGATGCAATTGCGAATTACCGAAAACTTGCAGCAAAAAATATTTGTTCGTTCTTCGTTTGAATTCGCGGCGCGTTTACCTAAAATAAAATCGGAGGAATTGTATGGTACTTATCCGCCGGAATTAATGAATCGTTTTTTTGACACCTTAACCATCCAGAAAGGAACTTCAAAATTACTAATAGATTTTTCGGCCGCTTTGCTCCAAATTGTTTTTGGTCTTATTTTACTTTCCTTATATCATCCTTATTTCATTGTATTGGGTTTTTTGTTGTTCCTGCTTTTATACTTCATTTTTAGATTTTCATATAAATCAGGATTAGAAACAAGTTTAAAAGAGTCCAAATTCAAATACAAAGTTGCGGGCTGGTTACAGGAAATGGCTCGAAATAATTTTAGTTTCAGAAATGCCTTAAACTACGATTTTGCACTTCAGAAAAACAATTCAATCGTAACCAATTACATCAATTACAGAGAAAAGCATTTTAAGGTTATTCAAAAGCAATTTACCCAGCTGATTATTTTTAAAGTAATTATAACTGCCAGTTTATTATCTATTGGTGGATATCTGGTACTGAGTCAGGAAATGAATATTGGACAGTTTGTAGCCGCAGAAATCATCATTTTACTGGTAATTACTTCTGTCGAGAAGATCATTCTTGGACTTGAAAGTTTTTATGATGTTTTAACTTCTGTTGAAAAAATAGGACAGGTAACTGATTTAGAATTAGAAGAAAACACAGATTCTAACAGCGACAATTGTTACGCAAATATCACATTAGAAACTGAAAATTTAAGATTTAAGTTTCCGGATTCGCCAACCAATGCCTTAGATTCTATCACTCTTAAAATTGAACAAGGAGAAAAAATCGTAATAGATGGAGAAAACGGTTCTGGAAAAACAACTCTTATACGGTTATTATCCGGTTTATTAAAACAAAGTTCAGGTGCTTTTTATATCAATGATGATACTTTCAAAAAAATAGACCTCAAACAATATCGCTCACAAATTGGCAGTATCATTCATAACGAAACTCCATTTGAAGGAACCATTATTGAGAACATTACCTTTAATGACCCAACCATAAGTTCTGAAGATCTAAAATGGGCGCTAGACGGAGTTCAGCTCAGTTCGTTTATAAAACTATTACCAAAAGGACTGGATACTCATATTTATCCTGAAGGACGACAATTATCATCTTCGAATGCACAAAAAATCCTCCTGGCCAGAAGTATTATTCATAGGCCAAAGATTCTTTTTTACGAAGATCCAACCGATACAATGGATGAAAACGTAGCCAATGAAATTATTGATTTTATTACTTCGGATAAAAACAAATGGACTGTTATTGTTTCCTCTAAAAATCCGCATTGGAAAACAAAATCGACTCGACAAATAACAATGCAAAACGGTATTATTTTACTTGATCAAAAAAAACAATAAGCCATGTTAAATATCTCTGACAATAAAACCAAATTACAGTCACTTGATCAATACGAAACTGTAAGAAATCTGAGCAACAGACCTCATTACAAAATTTTAAACAAGATTATAATAGGCACATCAATTTTAGGGATCATTGCGCTTTTCCTGCCGTGGACACAAAATGTTTCAGGATCAGGATCTGTTACCACCTTAAAACCCAATCAAAGACCACAATCGATCCAGAGTGTGATTTCAGGCCGAATAGAAAAATGGTATGTACAGGAAGGTGATTTTGTAAAAAAAGGCGATACAATCTTATTTATTTCTGAAATAAAAGAGGATTATATGGATCCGAATTTGGTAGCAAATACCAAAAATCAGGTAGATGCCAAGAAAAACTCCCTGGAATCGTATGACGAAAAAGTTCAGACACTTTCAAGTCAGATTCAGGCTATAGAAAACGAAAAAAGACTAAAACTCGAACAGGCAAAAAACAAAGTCAGACAATCGCTTTTAAAAATAAAAAGTGACAGTATTGATCTTGTTGCAGCAAAAACACAATTGCGAATTGCCAACACACAATACAATCGTTCTGTTCAATTAAACAAAGAAGGCTTAAAACCTCTTACCGATGTCGAAGAAAAACGCTTAAAACTACAAGATGTTGATGCCAAGATCATCACACAAGAAAATAAATACCTGACCAGTAAAAACGAATACATCAACGCAAAAGTTGAAATTAACCGAATTGCCGCTGAATATTCTGAGAAAGTAGCCAAAGCAAAAAGTGATCAATTTACAACGCTCAGCAATAAATTTGATACCGAAGCTCAGGTTAGCAAATTAGAAAACCAATACACCAACTACAGTTTACGAAATGGTATGTATTACATTAAAGCAGCACAAAACGGTTATATCAACAGGGCTTTGCAGGCAGGTTTAGGAGAAACCATAAAAGAGGGAACACCAATTGCTACCATAATGCCATCTCAATACGACATTGCGGTAGAAACTTATGTTAATCCAATCGATTTGCCTTTGATCAAAAAAGGAGCCGAAGTTCGCGTTTGGTTCGACGGTTGGCCAACAATTGTATTTGCTGGCTGGCCTGATATGTCATACGGAACCTTTGGCGGAAAAGTGGTGGCAATAGAAAATTTTATAAGCACAAACGGAAAATATAGAATCCTGATAGCTCCTGATCCTAAAGAAGCACACTGGCCAAAACAATTAAGTATTGGTTCCGGTGCCCAAACCATTGCCTTACTGGACACTGTACCAATCTGGTTTGAGATCTGGAGAACCTTAAACGGATTCCCTCCTAATTATTACAAAACGGGTGAAAAAGTAACTAAAGAGAAAAAATAATGAAACGGATACTTATAGCTTTTCTGTTTTTGGGCTGTACCGCTTTTGCTCAGGAAACCATTTCTAAGGAACTTACTTATAATGAGTTTCTTGGATATGTAAAAAAATACCATCCTTTGGTTAAAAATGCCAATTTAGAAATAAGCAAAGCACAAGCCAATCTTATGATGGCAAGAGGTGGATTTGATCCCAAAATAGAAGTCGATTTTAGTCAGAAGAAATTCAAAGACAAAGAATATTATTCTATTTTAAACAGCAGTTTTAAAATTCCTACCTGGTACGGAATTGAGCTAAAAGCAGGATTTGACAATAACGAAGGTGTTTATCTGAATCCTGAAAATACAACACCAAATCAGGGATTAACCTCGTTTGGAATCAGCGTTCCTATTGGTCAGGGCTTATTCATTAACCAAAGAATGGCCGATGTTCGAAAAGCAAAAATTCAGATCAAATTAAGTCAGGCCGAAAGAAAACTTCAGGCCGTGAGTATTTTGTATGATGCATCGGTGGCGTATTTTAACTGGAAGAAGAATTTTGAGGAAATGAAGCTCTACGAAACGTATAATCACAACGCCGAAGTACGTTTGAAAGGAATTAAATCTTTAATTGCTCAGGGCGACAAACCGGCGATAGACAGTATCGAAGCGGGAATTATTGTAAAAAACAGAGCTTTAAGCCTTGAAGATTCTAAATTAAAATTAGCCAAAGCAAAACTGGAATTATCCAATTTTATGTGGCTTGACAATAACATTCCGTTAGAACTTTCAGATGAATTAGTTCCCGAAGCAGCTCTTGAAAACACGTTGCAGGAAACTTTAAAAACAAACGATTTACTGCAAGGTGATTTTAGCTTAGAAACACATCCAAAACTAAATGCACTGCAAAATAAAATAGAAATTCTAAATGTAGAAAAAGACCTTAAACAAAACATGTTATTGCCAAAAATTAATGTTGGGTACTCTTATCTGGCAGAGCCAAGCTATATTGACAATTATCGCTTTCAGGATTACAAAGTAGGTTTAGAATTTTATTTTCCGCTGTTTCTTAGAAAAGAACGCGGAAGCTTAAAACTGGCAAAATACAAACTTCAGGAAAGTCAATTTGCACTGGCTCTCGAAAAAACACAATTGACCAATAAAATAAGCGCGCAAAAAATAGAAATCAATTCACTGGTAAAACAAAAAAAGCTGGCGAAAGATTTAGTCGAAAATAATATGACCATGCTCACTTCTGAAGAACGATTGTTTTCTTTTGGAGAAAGTTCTCTGTTTTTAATCAATACTCGTGAAAATAATTTAGTAAGCGCCAAACTTGCTTCTATTGCACTAGAAAACCGTTTTTATATTTCAAACTCAGAACTTTTCAAAATCATGGCAAATCCTGATTAATTTAATAACTATATAAGTGATATAAGTTCATTTAAATAAGAGCCGAAAAAACTGCAACTTATATCACTTATATGGTTAAACTATAAAATAATGATACGTCCATTCGACAGCATAGATTATCAGACCAATAAGTCCGCCAACCAAAGTTCCGTTGATACGAATGTATTGAAGATCTTTTCCTATTTCCAGTTCTAATTTTTCTGAAACCTCTTTACCATCCCAGCTTTTTACGGTTGACGAAATCAAATCTCCAATCACTTTTTTATTATTCAGAAGAATGGATAATATATCATTTTTAATAAAATTATTGATCTTATCAATCATAACCGTATCTTCCTTAATTCCGTTTCCGAAACCCTGAATCAAACTAGCGATATTGTTTTTAATCGAAGACTCATCTCCTTTTTTCAAATCATTTGTCATCGACAATTTTATTTCATCCCAAATTCCGTTTATGTAATCCTGAACTTCTTTTTTACCCACAAAGTTTAAAATCATATTGTTGATTTTAATTCTCATTTCTTCAGAGTTTTTTACTTTTTCGAGAAAATTATAAACATATTCGTCAATTTTAATTCTTACAGCGCTTTCTGGATTTTTGGCTTCATTCAAAAAATCCTGCAATCCGCTAAAAACACCTTCTGTTATGCTTTTATCGGCAAGACCAAAACTCAAGAAAGGCGTTGAGGCTTTTACTTTTTTTCGAATCAGCTCTTTGTTATTTGTCAATTCGGCACTCATGACTTCGAGCAGATTCGTTAAAAGCTGATCTTTTACATTTCCCTTCTGTAAAGGCTCCAGAGCTAATGCCACCCAATTTCCAAAATTTATTCCTTCCAGTTTTGCCGCAAACTGAACCTGAATAAATCTCTTTATGTCTTCGTCTTTAATCGTCTTTAAAATTCCCGGAATAATATTTACCGCAACAACATTAGCTACTTTATCTGCATTTTCTTTCTGCGAAAGCCAATCTGAAGCTTTTGTTGCAAAATTGAATTCTTCGAGTTTAACTTCTAATTTCTCCCGATTCAGAAATTCCTCCGAAACAAAATTCCCCAGATTCTCTCCAATTTCATTCTTTTTTGTTGGAATAATAGCCGTGTGCCAAATCGGAATTCCCAACGGATGACGAAATAGAGCCACAACAGCAAACCAGTCGGCAATTCCGCCTACCATCGCCGCTTCACTAAAAGCCTGTAACATTGGAATTTTAAAATAAATCGCAATGACAAAAAGTAACACTGCGATTCCTAAAAGTGCCAAAGCATTTCTCTTCATTTTTCGTAAAGCTTTTACTTTGGATATATCCTGATCTATAGTAGTTTTCATAATTTCAATCGTTTATACTACTAATTTAGGGCTTTTTTACGAGATAATAAATTAAAAAAGTCCATCACACATTTTACAAAATTATAATTTAACAGCGTTTTTTATAAACAAAGTAATTTGGTGCTAATTGCCGAAATTGGTGGTAAAAAAAACTGGATTCACAGCAAAAAATTTTAAATAAAAAATAATATTAAAATCGTACTTTTGCGAACTGAAAATCTGAAAAATATGATTATCCCAAAAAATAGAGAAGAAATCGAATTAATGCGCGAAAGTGCTTTGATCGTATCTAAAACATTAGGAATGATTGCTTCTGAAATTAAAGAAGGAGTTACTACATTATATCTGGACAAACTAGCCGAGGAATTCATTCGTGATCACGGCGCAGTTCCTAGTTTTCTGGGATTGTATGATTTCCCGAATTCACTTTGTATGAGCCCGAACTCTCAGGTTGTACACGGAATCCCGAATAATACGCCTTTAAAAAGCGGAGATGTAATTTCTGTAGATTGTGGCGCATTTAAAAACGGATACCACGGTGATCATGCCTATAGTTTCGAAATTGGAGAAGTTGCTCCCGAAGTTAAAAAACTTTTAAAAGTAACTAAAGAATCTCTATATGTTGGAATTAGAGAATTTAAAGCCGGAAATCGCGTAGAAGATGTTGGAAATGCGATTCAAAAATATACTGAATCTCACGGTTACGGAGTTGTTCGTGAATTGGTTGGTCATGGTTTAGGGCAAAAAATGCACGAAGAACCTGAAATGCCAAACTATGGAAAACGTGGCCGCGGAAAACTTTTTGTTGAAGGAATGGTGGTGGCTATTGAACCTATGATTAATCTTGGAACAAAAAACATCAAACAACATAAAGACGGCTGGACTATTACAACAGCAGACGGAAAAGCCAGTGCACATTTCGAACATGATGTAGCTTTAATAGACGGAAAACCAGAATTATTATCGACTTTCCAATACATCTATAAAGCTTTAGGAATCGAAAGCAATGAAGAAGACGAATTCAGAAAAGTGCCATTAGTATTATAACACGAATTTCACAAATTAACACGAAATACTATTTTGCCTAAATTTCAAAGAATGAAAAGACTGAATGATGAGTGAATTATATTTAAAAGAGGAGTCTTATAAAATTATTGGGACATGAATTTCAAAGAAATGAGATCCCTTATAAAGACATCGTATTACCAAGTTACTATTTTACAAACTTTGTTATTTTCGATGAGATTATTTTAAAACTTAAAGCAATCACAGAATTAACAACAAGTGAAATCAAGCAGACATTAAATTATTTAGCTGCATCAAAAAATAAATTAGGCCTATTAGTTAATTTTGGAGAAGACAGTCTTAAATATAAAAAGAATAATACTTTAACCCAAATCAAAGGTTCGCGTAATTTCACCACAATATTCATCTGTGTAAATTTGTGAAATTCGTGTTCAAATCTATTTAATTGTGAAAAAACTATTCAAACTAGTCTTAAATACTATACCGCGTCCATTATTAATACGTTTAAGTTATGTAGCGCGTCCCGTTTTAGCTTTATCTTTAAGAGGCAGTAAATTTACTGATCCTATTGACGGGAAAAGTTTCAGATCGTTTTTACCTTACGGATACGGAAAACAACGTAACAATGTACTTTCGCCAAGTACACTTTCGTTAGAAAGGCATCGTTTGCTTTGGCTGTATTTAAACGATCAGACTGATTTTTTTACAGCACCAAAAAAAGTATTGCATTTTGCTCCGGAACAGGCTTTTTACAAGCTATTCCGCAAACAAAAAAACCTTGATTATACGACAACCGATTTGTTTTCACCTTTGGCAGATGTAAAAGCTGATATTTGTAATCTACCTTTTAAAGACAATGAATATGATGTGATTTTATGCAATCACGTTTTAGAACATATTCCGGACGATACAAAAGCAATGCAGGAATTATTTCGTGTTTTGAAACCGGGCGGAATGGCGATTCTTCAAATTCCACAGGATTTATCAAGAGAAGTTACCTTTGCAGATGATTCGATTACAGATCAAAAAGAACGTGCAAAAATATTCGGTCAATACGATCACGTTCGTATTTATGGCCGCGATTATTTTGACAAATTAAGAAGTATAGGCTTTATTGTAATCGAAGAAGATTACACCAATAAAATTGCACCAGAACTGGTGGAGAAATACTGCTTAGCAAAAGGCGAGATTATCCCACTTTGTTTTAAGCCGGAAAACTAAAACATTTTTCACATATAAGCGATACAAGTTCATTTAAAAAGTTTTCAGAATAGTCTTATTTTGAAAACTTTTTAAATTTAGACAAGTTCCTAAATTACAACCAAATCAAACCAACCTACTAATCTTGAAACCTTCGAAATCATTTCAATTTTGTTTTGACATCAGTTTTGAAAAAAATCTGAATGTCTATATCCCAACTGCCTACATTGTTGAAGATGCCAATGACATCAAATATTTAAATAAAAAAGCAAGTGCCGATGTACTTGAAAGCTTTGGTATCGTTTCTGAAACGTTAGCCCCTAATGCAAAAAAAATACTAACGGCTTGTGAATCTTTAAAACCTGACTTTGTTTTCAAAAAATTTGGCGCAAAAATCAAATCTGCCAAAACAATTGCTGATTTACAAAAAGATTCTAAAATTGATTTTGCCATTCGTCAGCATTTAAAATTAAACCTGGGTTCTTTTTACAGCCTAATTGTACAGGAACAATTTCCGCTATCCATTAACATGGGAGCCGAAAAAGATTTTTATCGTTCCAGAGTCGATATTGACCCGCTTTATTTTGAACCTCAAATTCAATTTGACAAGCATCCTGAAGGCATTACTTATACTTTATCTCTAAAAGAAAACGAGACGAGTTTTCTCCCCATGAACAGTAAGGCTGATATTCTTCTGGATGAGCCGGGCTGGTTAATCATCAATAAAAAATTAGGACAGTTAAAGGATCTTAATGCTAAAAAATTACAGCCTTTTTTAAAGAAAAAATCAATCGAAATACCATCTAAATTAGTAGATGATTATTTTAAGAATTTTATTCCCGAAATAGCCAAAAAAATTGACATTGAAGCAACTGGTTTTGAGGTCGAAAATCGTGATCAGATTATTTCCTGTACGATTCAGCCTGTTTATGATTTCTTTAAAAACTGTTATTACCTTAACCTATTTTTTGATTATAATGGATACGTATTTGACAGCAGTAAAACTAAAAAAACACATTCGTTTGTTGATTTTAGCATTGCCAATGAGCCTAAAATTATTCAGTTTAAACGAAGTACAGACGAAACTTTATATACTGATAAATTACTCGAAGCCGGCTTAATAAAAATTAAAAACGAATTATTTGGATCAAATTCAGATGCCGAGAGTAATGATCCTTACAGCAACATTCAGTTTGTTATCGATCATAAAGAAGAACTGGAAAAGCTAGGTTTTACAATCCGAAATCTAAAACTCGAAAGCAAAGAAATCATTACAGAAAACCACACTGTTTTAGCGTCAAAAGAAGAAACAAAAGCAGATTGGTTTGATATTCGAATCATCATTACAATTGGCACTTATACTATTAATTTCAGTGAAATTATACCTAATATAAAAAGCAAAGAAAGACTTTTTTTACTGCCCGACGGAAACTATTTTCTGATTCCTTTAGAATGGCTCAGTAAATATAGTTCGCTGGCAAAATTGGCTAAAACAGAAAACGGAAATCTGTTTTTGCGTAAAAGCAATTTTGCTGCCTTGGATTCGATTCCGGAAATCAAAAATGATGTAATTCTTAAAGCTGAATACAAATCTTCTGATTTATTAAAAGCAACTTTACGACCTTATCAAATTGAAGGTGTAAAATGGCTTTTAGGTCATTTTAATTCAAATTTAGGTGCTTGTCTTGCCGATGACATGGGACTTGGAAAGACTTTACAGACTTTAGCCGTTCTGGTTGCCGTACAAGAACAATTAGGTTTTACTACAAAAACTACCAATTTTGATTTGTTTGCAAACGAAACAACCATCGAAAGAGAACCTTTAAAAGCTTTGATTGTTTTACCTTCTTCATTGGTCTTTAACTGGTTTAATGAAGCAGGGAAATTCACACCGCATTTTTCAAAAATGCAATATGTGGGTAACGACAGAAAACAATTAGTGAGCCGATTAGCAACAACTGATTTAATTTTTACAAGTTACAGCATCATTCATAGAGATATTTCGGTTTTAGAGAAATATGATTTCCGCTATTTGATTCTGGACGAAAGTCAATACATTAAAAATAAAAATTCTAAGATTTTTAAAGCCATAAACAAAATAGATACGGCTCATAAAATTGCGCTAAGCGGTACGCCTATCGAAAACTCTCTGGATGATTTATGGTCGCAGATGCAGTTTATAAATCCGGATATTTTGGGTACTTATAATTTCTTTGCCGAAAATTTTAAAATTCCGATTGAGAAAAAACAGGATGAGAATAGCTTAGCTGAATTAAAAAACCTTGTTCAGCCTTATATTCTAAGAAGGACCAAAGAGCAGGTTTTAAAGGATTTACCGGCATTATCAGAGCAGATTTATTATTGCGATATGGATCCTGAACAGGAAAAACTATATGAAAAAGAGAAATCAAAAGCCCGCAATTTTTTACTCAAAACAGATGGTTCAGGAATAGACAAAATCAGCATTATTAATACGCTGATGAAGTTAAGGCAGCTGAGTAATCATCCTAAAATGATAGATCAGGAATCAGAAATTGATTCCGGAAAGTATATTGCAGTAACTAATTATCTTGAAACCTTAGTAAAAGAAAAACAAAAAGCAATCATCTTTAGTTCGTTTGTAACCAATTTGCATTTTTACACAGATTGGTGCAAAGAAAATAAAATAGATTTTTGCGAGATAACAGGCGAAACTCCTGCCGCAAAAAGAGAACAACAGGTAAAGAAGTTTCAGGAAAATGAAAATCCCTTGCTGTTTTTTATTTCGCTTAAAGCCGGTGGCGTTGGTTTAAATATTACCAAAGCTTCTTATGTTTTATTTCTTGATCCGTGGTGGAATCCTTTTGCAGAGAAACAAGGAGTGGGAAGAGCACACCGAATTGGACAGTTAAACAAAGTAAATGTTATCAGGTTTATTTCAAAAAACACTGTAGAAGAAAAAATAATCAACCTGCAGGAAAACAAAAAATTATTATCGGATTCACTTTTGGAAGAAAGCTATATTAATGATGAAATCGAAGTAAATTTAGAATATATCCTGAGCTCTTAACAAATTGTTATCAAAACCCATTAAGAAGGCATCATATTACATTATATAAATTGTTATATTTACAATCTTACAATGTAATATGATGTCAAAATTTTTGTTTCAGAATCTTCTGCTGATTTTCATTTTTGCTTCGGCGACAGCCCAGGAAGTACAAACCGAAATAGATCCTCCGTATAATATTAAAACTGTTTCTTTTGTTCAAAATGGCGGTAATGTTGTTCCGATATTTGAATTGGGCGACACATTCGAACTTCAATTTGATGATTTATTTGGCAATGAAGCCAATTATTATTTTGATATTACACATTGCGATTACAACTGGAAACCAACTGATATTCCGAAAACAGATTATTTACGCGGTTTTGACAATCAAAGAATTACAGATTATTCGAATTCATTTAACACCCTGCAAATTTACTCGCATTACAGACTTGCATTTCCCAATCAGTTTACGACTCAATTACGAATTTCAGGAAACTATATACTGAAAATTCTCAATGAAGACAAAGAAGTTGTTTTTTCTCGAAAATTCATTTTATACGAAAATCATTGTACGGTAGCCGCTCAGGTAAAACGCAGCCGCAACCTCAGCAATATTGATTATAAACAAAATCTGGATTTTTCAATTCTTTCAAACGACATTGTTTTTCAGACTCCGCTACAAAATGTAAAAGTTCTTTTGCTGCAAAACGGTAATTTTAATACCGGCATTAAAAATGTTCCAGCTCAATACACACTCGGAAATCAACTTATTTATAAATATGATTCAGAAACTCAGTTTTGGGCCGGAAATGAGTTTTTATATTTTGAAAACAAAGACATTCGTGCCGCAAGCAACAACGTAGGGAGGATTGGATCAAACAACGATATCTACAACGCTTATTTGTTTACAAACCGCGCAAGAGCCAATCAAATTTACACCAATAATCAGGACGTAAACGGAAATTTCGTCGTTAAAAACATCAATGCCTCAAATAACGAAATCGAAGCTGATTATGCCTGGGTTTATTTTAGTTTGTCTGCACCTACCTTCAGATCATCAAACAAAGACATTTATATTACCGGTATGTTCAACAATTATAGTTTATCGCCAGAATACAAAATGGATTACAATACCGATAAAGGTGTTTTTGAAAAAGCTGTAATGATCAAACAGGGTTTTACCAATTTTCAATATACGATCGCCGATAAAAAAGGGGGTATTGATTATGAAAATGCCATAGACGGAAACTTTTATCAAACTGAAAATGAATACACCATAATGGTTTATTATAAAGAAAGTACAGATCGTTACCAGAGAGTTATCGGAAAAGGAAATGCAAACTCAATAAACATCGTAAATTAAAACATTGTTAAGGTTTTAGATTCAATCATTTTTTTTTGTAGATTTGCCTTTATAACGCACACATATATACTACTTTAGTATGGTTTCTCAGATTACAAGAGGCATTAAAATATCTGTTTTAACTAGTTTTGAAGGTACTTACTTCAAAAACTACAAGATTCACTTTGCTTTTAGTTATGTAGTTACAATCGAAAATCACAGCAAAGACTCTGTACAATTAACTTCACGTCACTGGGACATTTTTGACTCTTTGAATGATTTAGAAGTTGTAGATGGTGAAGGTGTTATTGGTAAAAAACCAGTTTTAAAACCGGGAGAAAATCATACTTACAGTTCCGGTTGTTTGCTATCATCTCCTTACGGTGCAATGAAGGGCTACTTCAACATGATCAATTTCACTACAACCAAAACATTCAAAGTAATTGTTCCTACTTTTAGAATGTGCGCTCCTTTTGCACTGAACTAAGATATGTCTTAAAAACTATAATTTTTATAGTTATCTTAATCATAAATTTGTCAAATTATTAATTTATCCTTTGTACTTTTGTGCAACGTTAGATTATTCGTAACAAATCAAATTATCTAACCCATAAATTGTCTAATTATCTAATTTAAATAACATGCTAAAAGGATTCTTTCATGTACCAAAAGCGGTAAACGAACCTGTAAAAGGGTATGCACCTAACTCACCAGAAAAGGCAGCTGTTCAGGCAGCTTATACCACATTGTGGAATTCTAAAATTGACGTTCCGTTGTATATCGGAAGCGAAGAAATCAGAACTGGAAATACAAGAACAATTTCAGCTCCTCACGATCACAAACATATCGTAGGAACGTATCATTTAGCTGAAAAACAACATATCGAAAAAGCAATTGCAAATGCTCTAGAATCAAGAAAGGCATGGGCAAATATGGCATGGGAACAACGTGCTGCTATTTTCTTAAAAGCTGCTGAACTTATTGCAGGACCATACAGAGCACGTATTAATGCTGCAACGATGATTGGTCAGTCTAAAAATATTCACCAGGCAGAAATTGATGCTTCTTGTGAATTAATCGACTTTTTACGTTATAATGTTGAGTTTATGACTCAAATCTACAACGATCAGCCAAAATCAGATTCTTCTGTTTGGAACCGTGTAGAATACAGACCTCTTGAAGGTTTTGTTTACGCTATTACTCCATTCAACTTTACTGCTATTGCTGCTAATCTTCCTGCAAGTGCTGCTATGATGGGAAATGTTGTGGTTTGGAAACCTAGCGACAGTCAGGTATTTTCTGCAAAAATCATCATTGATGTTTTCAAAGAAGCCGGAGTTCCTGATGGAGTTATCAACGTAGTTTTTGGAGATGCTTTAATGATTACAGATACTGTATTGGCCAGTCGTGATTTTGCAGGAGTTCACTTTACAGGTTCAACTCATGTATTTAAAGATATCTGGGCTAAAATTGGTGCTAACATCCACAACTATAAAACATATCCAAGAATTGTAGGTGAAACTGGTGGTAAAGATTTTATCATTGCACATCCAAGCGCTAACGTAAAACAAGTGACTACAGGAATTACTCGTGGTGCATTTGAATTTCAAGGGCAAAAATGTTCTGCAGCTTCAAGAGCTTATATTCCACAAAGTTTATGGCCAGCAGTAAAAGAACAATTAATTACTGATGTAAAATCAATGAAAATGGGTTCTCCAGAAGATTTCGGAAACTTTATTACAGCAGTTATTCATGAAGGTTCATTTGATAAATTAGCAAGCTATATTGACCAGGCTAAAAAAGATGCCGATGCTGAGATCATTGTGGGAGGAAATTACGATAAATCTGTTGGATACTTTATTGAACCAACGGTTATTGTAACTACAAACCCAAAATATACTACAATGGAAACCGAATTATTCGGACCAGTTATTACGATTTATGTTTACGAAGATGCAAAATGGGAAGAAACTTTAGAATTAGTTGATACTACTTCTGAGTATGCTTTAACCGGAGCTGTTTTCAGCCAGGATCGTTATGCTATTGAAGTAGCGACTACTAAATTGCAAAACTCTGCCGGTAACTTCTACATCAATGACAAACCAACAGGAGCTGTTGTAGGAATGCAGCCTTTTGGAGGAGCAAGAGCTTCAGGAACAAACGATAAAGCAGGTTCTGCATTGAACTTGTTGCGTTGGGCGTCTCCAAGAACAATCAAAGAAACTTTTGTAACTCCGGAAGATTACAGATACCCATTTTTGGGTTAATTTCAAGTTTCAAAATATTTCAAGTTTCGAATTTAGAAACTGTATTAATAAAAAGGCCGAATCTTTAACAAGATTCGGCCTTTCGTTTTTAGTCCTCTTAAGATGTAATAAAAACACTTTAACCGAACCCTAAAAACAGTCAATAAAAAACTAACCATCTAATAAACAGCATTTTAAATCTAAATTTTCTTTCATATTATAATCAATCCAAACAAAATAGCTTTTTGCAGTAATTTTCTTATTATATTGATTATCAACATTATAACCTTAAAAAATAGCTTATTATGTTATTTAAAAAACGAATTGTGACACAAAAAAAACAGGTCTCAATATAAATTTGTCTTTTTAAATAAAACCTTAATTTTTAAGTAATCAGCTTAAAAAGATACAACTATTAACAACAAAAATTTATGAAAAGTTTAAAAAATGTTCCAAAAGTAATTTTAGAATCAAAAAACATCGGATATCCGATTAACTTTAAATGGACAAGAAAAAAAATGAACCAAATCTTAGATCCTTTAGAGGGAAATGAAGAATTAGAAAGACTATTAGCAGGCATAAACCACAAAGCTTCTATTGGTCTTACAGCAGCATTGCTGGAATGGATTTACTGGAGATTTACAGGATACACAACAAGCATAAATGATACCGAAAAACGTCTTGAAGCACTTTGGTGTTCTATTCAAAATCCTAAACAAACAGATCCTTTAGTATTTGATCTCGATTTTGAAATTCCTGCTTTAGGCCATATAAATGGGCCTTTATGGGTTGCGCTAATGAATGTGAGAATGATCGACATACGATATCGTAAAGGATCGTACTACTTGCAGAATGAACTTGTTGGATTAGTATTACTGGCGCGCCATATTACCGCAAAGAAAAAAATATTTGACAAATGGTTCAGCAATATCACAACAGAGTTAACCCGTCTGTACCCTTGCCCTTACAATTATGCAAATCTGGATGAAACGGATGAAGCCATTTACGATTCATCAAATGAGCCCATAATCTGTCGTGATTTTTTCTTTGACTCCGAATTTCAATATACAATTGAGGCATCAAAAATAGCAATACATCATTTTATTGATAATTTAGACCACAAAGCAAATCCGTTTTTACGACTGACACTAAAAGCATCTTAGTTATACTTCCTTTTTTTTATAAAAAACCCGACAATAGTACTTTAAAAAGAAACATTGTCGGGTTATCTGTTTTAGGCTGCTACTCAGTTATGCCTTAAATTTTAAAGGAAGATGAACCACTTTTTTTGTTTCAAAAAATTCATCCTCAAAAATTTCTGCCAAATCGTATAAAGTTGCTTTTGGAAAATCTTTTAATTCTTCGGTCAAATCACCACCTTTTAAATATAGAATTCCGTTTTGCAGAATATGTTTATTTTGTTTTTTGATTTTATCTTTTATCCACGAAACAAAATCAGGCATGTTGGTTACGGCACGACTTACAATAAAATCAAAATCTCCTTTTACCAGTTCGGCACGTTTTTGTTCTGCTTTTACATTCTTTAATTCCAAGCCATCAACAACGCCTTGAACTACTTTTATTTTTTTGGCAATAACATCAATCAGATAAAAACGGGTTTCAGGAAAAAGAATTGCCAATGGAATCCCCGGAAAACCACCTCCGGTTCCAACATCTAAAACTGTCGCACCGGGTTCAAACTTCATAATTTTAGCAATTCCTAATGAATGCAAAATGTGTTTTGTATATAACGAATCAATATCTTTTCTGGAAATAACATTGATTTTTTCATTCCAATCGTGGTATAAAAAGTCTAATTTTTGAAATTGTTCGATTTGAAGATCGGTCAAATCAGGAAAATATTTCAATATCTCATCCATTGCTTTAATTTTTTAACAAAAGTACTACTTTACGATCAAAATATTTAACTCAATTTTGCAAATTGAAAATTTATAATAATTACCTTTGAAACCTATTTAAAATAATTATGAATAACACTGCTCCTACATTTGCAAAGCAAGATAATCTGAAATTCTTCAGAACACTTAACTCACGAGTAAACAATTACTTCAAGGAGAATAATATCCAAAAAACCGGAAACTGGAAACTACACTTAAAAGCTATTATTCTTTTTGCGGTTTTCCTAACCCCGTACTTTTTAATATTAACACTCAATATGCCATTTTGGGCTCAATTGCTTTTAAACATACTCATGGGAGTTGGTATGGCCGGAATTGGTATGAACGTAATGCATGATGGTAACCACGGATCGTACTCTTCTAAATCATGGATCAATAAAATTATGGGAGGCAGTATTTATGTTCTGGCCGGAAACGTACACAACTGGCAAGTACAGCACAATGTACTTCATCATACTTATACCAATATTCATGGTCATGACGAAGATCTTGATGCCGGAAGAATTATTCGTTTTACACAAAATGCAGAGTGGCGTCGTTTTCATAAATTTCAGCATTACTATTCTTTTTTCTTATACGGACTTTTGACTTTTAATTGGGCATTAACGACTGATTTCAAGCAAATGAAAAATTACATCAAAAGAAAATTATCTTACGGAGCACCACAAAGTCCAACAAAACTTTGGACTGTATTAGTGATCACAAAAATAATTTACATTTTAATATGGATCGCTTTACCAATGATTCTGGGCGTAACATGGTGGAAAGTTGTTATTGGATTTTTTGTAATGCACTACACTGCCGGATTAATTTTAAGCATCGTATTTCAATTAGCACATGTTGTAGAAGAAACTTCAAACCCAACTCCTAACGAAGATGGAGAAATGGAAAACACATGGGCAATACATCAGTTATACACCACTGCTAATTTTGCCCCAAAAAACAAAATCATCAATTGGTTTACAGGCGGATTAAATCATCAGATTGAGCATCATATTTTCCCCAATATCAGTCATATTCACTACGGAAAAATTGCCGAAATTGTAAAACAAACCGCAATCGAATGCAATTTACCTTATCACGAGTTCAGAACTATGAGAGGAGCTGTTTTAGCACATTACAAACATTTGAAAGATCTGGGCATGAAACCCGAACTAGCTTAACACAAAAAATCTATTAATAATTAACCTTCCTTAATTAAAGTTGAAATTAAGGACATTCAAAAATTTTATAATGAATCATATTCTTTCAGACAGAATCAACAACCTGGCGACATCACAAACTTTGGCAATGGCTGCTTTAGCTCGCGAATTAAAAGCACAAGGAAAAGACATTATCAGTTTAAGTTTAGGCGAACCAGATTTTAACACCCCTGACTTTATTAAAGAAGCTGTAAAAAAAGCAGTCGATGAAAACTATAGTACATATTCTCCCGTAGAAGGTTATCTGGAATTGAGAGAAGCGATCTGCAGAAAATTCAAAAGAGATAACGGATTAGAGTACAAACCGACTCAAATCGTAGTTTCTACAGGAGCAAAACAATCTTTATACAACATTGCGCAAGTAATGTTAAACGATGGTGACGAAGTTATTTTACCAGCACCATACTGGGTTTCTTATTTCGAAATCGTAAAACTTTCAGGCGGAGTTCCGGTTGAAGTTCCAACATCTGTAGATACAGATTTCAAAATTACACCAGAACAATTAGAAGCTGCCATCACACCAAAAACAAAAATGATGTGGTTCAGTTCTCCATGTAATCCATCTGGATCTGTTTACAGCAGAGAAGAATTAACAGCACTTGCAAAAGTTTTAGAAAAACACCCTAATATATACGTAGTTGCCGATGAAATTTATGAGCACATCAATTTCTCAGGAACTTTTTGCAGTATCGGTTCAATTCCGGGAATGTTAGAAAGAACCATTACCGTAAACGGAGTAGCAAAAGCATTTGCCATGACAGGATACAGAATTGGTTACATCGGAGCACCAGAATTTATCGCAAAAGCATGTACAAAAATTCAGGGACAAGTAACTTCAGGAGCAAATTCAGTAGCGCAGCGTGCCACTATTACAGCTGTAGATGCAGACCCAAGCGTATTAAACCACATGGTTCAGGCCTTCCATACCCGCAGAGATTTAGTAGTTGGCTTATTAAAAGAAATCCCTGGAATAAAAATCAACGTTCCTGAAGGAGCATTTTATGTTTTCCCAGACGTTTCTTCTTTCTTCGGAAAAACATTAAGAGGAACTGAAATCAAAGATGCAAACGATGTTTCAATGTACCTTTTGGCCGAAGCTAACGTAGCAACTGTAACCGGAGATGCTTTTGGAAATCCAAACTGTATTCGTTTCTCATACGCAACAAGCGACGATATTTTAAAAGAAGCATTACGCAGAATCAAAGAAGCTTTGGCTGCATAACATATATCATTTTACTAAAACAGCTTAAGGTTTAAAGTCTCATCTTTATACTTTAAGCTGTTTTTTTATGTCCTCATTTTGGGCGTGTCCCTCCGGGTCGGGCTTTCGGCTATATCTTTTATTCCGCTACCGCTTCATAAAAGGATACCGCCTCAATCCCTCACGCAAACCGTAACAAGAACTTTTTCGTTTAAAAATCAAATTAAATCTTCTTAATCTGCGTGAAAAAAAAAATTACTTTCAAAATTCCCATTCCACAATATTGTAAAACAACGAGTGTAATCCTGTAAAACATAGCCCTTTAAAAGTTCCCAACTTTGTAATGTATTAATTTAAAAACTATTAATCATGACACATACAGATGCAACCACACAGCAAACCGTTAAAACTTTAGAAGGATTAATTTCAATTCTTGAAGACGGAAAACTAGGATATACAAACGCTGCCGAACATATAGAAAACCTGTCTATGAAAGCTGATTTTCTCGAGTATGCACGAGAAAGAGCCTTATTTATTGTAGAATTACAAGACGAAATCAATAAACTCGGAAAATCAACCGATACATCTGGCGGAGGACCATTAGGCGCTTTGCATCGCACCTGGATTGACATTAAATCATCTTTTACTGGCGGAGATACCGAAGCAATTATAAATGCCTGTGTAACTGGTGAAGAAGCAGCTATCGAAAAATACAAAAAAGCACTCGAAGATAACAATCTTGAGCACAATCAGATTTTCATTGTTTCAAAGCAATTAAACGGTATTCAAAACACTTTATCACAAATTAAAATGAGAGCAAATTAATATCATTGAAACTTTTTATTTTAAGAAAACTGCTTAGTTTAAATAACTGAGCAGTTTTTGTGTTTAAAATCAAAAAAAAAGGATTCACATCAGTATTATTTTTTTTTATTTTATGCAATTTATTTTCATACATTTAAAGATTATTATTTTTAGACTAAAACATATGAAAATTGCATCATTATTTTTTCTAATATTTTTTATTTCTCAAATCTCTTTAAGTCAATCTACCTCAATTGAAAACCCTTCCAAAAAAACTTGGAAAATCTTAATTAAAAACAATAAATCTGCCGAGGAAAATTTCACATTAGTTGGAAAAACAATATTAGAAAATGATTTTTCCATTGATAAAAAAGATAAAGAGTTCTTATCAATTCAAACTACTCCAAAAAGCTTAGAAAAGCTAAACGCTACATATTATCTAAATTTTGCTTTCAAAGACAGTATCATAATTTTAACAGGAATGACGAAAATTAATATTTCAATAAATTTAGGTGGCGTTACTTCAGAAAGCAGTTATGATAAAATAATCAATAAAGGAATGAGTGGCTCAGTAAATAAAGAGTCTTTTAATGCAATGTTGAAATTCGCAAAATTAATTCCTGAATCGCAATATGAATTTGTCACTAATTAAAATTTGGATTTCACTATATTAATCATCATCATTCCATATTAAGTTAACTATTTCTAAAAAAATCCCTTCAGTATTAGCAAACTCGAATTATTTATAAGAACTTTGCAAACTTTTTTCCGTGAATACCACAAAAGCCTAAAGTTTTAGAAATGAAGAAGAAAATAGAAATATTAGCTCCGGCTAAAGATTTAATTGGAGGAATGGCAGCTATAAATAGTGGCGCAGATGCTGTATATATTGGTGCGCCTCAATTTGGAGCACGTTCAAATGCCAACAATTCTATTGAAGATGTTGCCGCTTTGGTACAATATGCACACCTATTTAATGCTCAGGTTTTTGTGGTTATGAACACCATTTTGTACGACAACGAACTCGAAACCTGTCGCTCAATGATCTGGGAATTATACGATATTGGTGTTGATGCCCTGATTATTCAGGATATGGCGATTATGGAAATGGACTTGCCTCCTATCGTACTTCACGCCAGTACACAAGCCAATAATCGTGATGCAGACAAAATAAAATTCCTAAAAGATGCCGGAATCAAACGTGTCGTTTTAGCCCGCGAATTAAACCTGCATCAAATAAAGCAAATATACGATCATGCAGACGTTGAATTAGAATTCTTCGTAACCGGAGCTTTATGCGTTTCTTTCAGCGGAAATTGTTATATGAGTGTGGCCAACGGAGAACGCAGTGCCAACCGAGGTTCCTGTGCACAAAACTGTCGTTTGCCGTATAATTTAATCGACGGAAACGGAGAAACTTTAATCAAAAACAGCCACTTACTTTCAATCAAAGATTTAGATATTTCAGATCAAATTCCGAATTTAATTGAAGCCGGAATCGTTTCTTTTAAAATCGAAGGCCGATTAAAAGATATCGTTTACGTTAAAAACAACGTTTCTTACTTACGCCAGAAATTAGACAGCTTTTTAGAAGGCGCAGGAAGCGATAAATACATGAAAGCTTCTTCCGGAAAATGTACCTATACTTTCGATTCGTCTTTAAGCAGAACTTTCAACCGTGGTTATACTGATTATTTTGTAAACGACAGACACAACAGCATTGGTTCCTGGGAAAGCCCAAAATCAAAAGGGCAATATATCGGTAAGTTAATCCGAACTGTTGGAAATGCTTACGAAATCGAAAACGGCGAATTATTAAACAACGGTGACGGACTTTGTTTCATCAACGAAAATAACGAAGCCGACGGAATCTACGTAAACAAAGCCGAAAACGGCAAAATTTACCCGAACGTTCTAAAAGAAGTAAAAGACGGAACTTTCATTTACAGAAATAACGATGCTGCTTTCATCAAAATTGTAGAGAGAGAAGACAGCGCCGTTCGTAAATTAAGTACGACTTTATTACTCACAGAAACTGAAAAGGGTTTCGAATTAATCGCAACCGATGAAGACGGAAATGTAAGCATCGTAAATTTAGAACACTCAAAAGAGCAGACAAAAACAGGCGAATCAATAGAAGAAAACATTAAAACACAATTGGCAAAAACAGGTTTCACACCATATACTGCCGATGAAATTAATATCATGTTTTCTCAAAACTGGTTCCTCCCTATTTCAAAAATTAATGAAATGCGAAGAACCGTTTACGACCAATTGACTCAAATTCGTTTAGCAAATTACAAACGTGAAGAACACCAAATCGTAAAAACGTCGCATCCGTATCCTGAAACCAAATTAGATTTCATGTACAACGTTTCGAACAAAACGGCTCGTAAATTCTACGAACGTCATGGCGTAACCGAAATCGAAAAAGCTTTCGAATTACAATGGGATCCGGGAAAATCTCGTGTAATGACAACGAAATATTGCATCAAATACGAATTAAAAAAATGTCCGATACACCAAAAAGACATAGTTGGTGTCAAAGTAAAAGAACCATTAGTATTAAAACAAGGTGAACTCGAATACAAACTAAAATTCAACTGCAAACCTTGTGAAATGGAAATTTGGGAAAAAGACGCCGAATTTGAAATCGAAGAAGATCATTTTCATTAAGAATATTTAACCGCAAAGAGCGCAAAGAATTACGCAAGGTTCGCAAAGTTTTTTTAAGCTTTGCGAACCTTTTTTTTATTCTGGTATTTACACAATCTGTGTGGCTACGTGATATTAAAATGAAATAAAATCTGCCGAATCTGCAAAATCTGCGTGAGAAATTCAGTGAGAGCTTTTTTATCTTAAAAACAAAAACTTCGCGTTCTTAGCGTAATACTTTGCGAACTTTGCGGTTAAAAACATTTTTCGCTACTTTTACTACTCCAACAATACAACAATCCAAAATGAAAATACTACTTCTAGGTTCAGGCGAATTAGGCAAAGAATTTGTTATTGCCGCACAACGAATCGGACAAACTATAATTGCTGTAGACAGTTACGAAAATGCTCCAGCTATGCAGGTAGCACATGGTTTTGAAGTGATCAATATGCTCGACGGCGAAGCCCTTGACAGAATCGTAGCCAAGCACAAACCAGACTTTATAGTTCCCGAAATAGAAGCCATTCGAACTGAACGTTTTTACGATTACGAAAAACAAGGCATCACCGTTGTTCCTTCAGCAAAAGCGGCAAATTTTACCATGAATCGCAAAGCCATTCGTGATTTAGCTTCAAAAGAATTAGGGTTAAGAACAGCAAAATATCAATACGCAACCTCAGCCGAAGAATTACAAAAAGCCGTTCAGGAAGTTGGAATTCCCTGCGTCGTAAAACCTTTAATGTCTTCATCCGGAAAAGGACAATCTACTATAAAAACAGAAAGCGATATCGAAAAAGCATGGCAATATGCCGTCGCAGGTTCGCGTGGTGATGTTATAGAAGTTATAGTAGAAGCTTTTGTCGATTTTCATTCAGAAATTACACTTTTAACAATTACTCAAAATAACAATCCAACTTTGTTTTGCGCTCCAATTGGCCACAGACAGGAACGCGGCGATTATCAGGAAAGCTGGCAGCCCGCACAAGTCTCTGAAGCCGATTTATACGAAGCCCAGGATATGGCCGAGAAAATTACCGAAGCACTTGGCGGAGCAGGACTTTTTGGCGTTGAATTTTTCCTGACTAAAGAAGGCGTTTATTTCTCTGAACTTTCTCCTCGACCGCATGATACCGGAATGGTAACTTTGGCCGGAACACAAAATTTCAATGAATTCGAATTACACTTAAGAGCAATTTTAAGCCTTCCTATTTTCGAAATTACTTTAGAAAAAGCCGGAGCAAGTGCCGTGATCTTAGCATCTGAAGATTCTGCCAATCCAACTTTTACCGGAATTGAAAAAGTCGCTGCTTTACCCAAATCAGATTTCAGGATTTTTGGAAAACCAACCTCAAGACCGTATCGCCGAATGGGAGTTGTTTTAACTCACGATTCATTGGCGATTCCAATAGAAAACATAACCGAACGCGCCAAAGAAACGGCGAAATTAATAACTGTAAACTCTTAAAAATGAAAAAAGCAATATTTGTTTTATTCCTATTTGCCGGAATCGCAACACAAGCACAAGACAAAAAAACAACCGAAAAACCTCAAATTGTAGAAACTGCTTGTGGTGAATGCCAATTTGGTATGAAAGGAAAAAGTTGTGATTTAGCAGTACGCATTGACGGAAAAGCTTATTTTGTTGACGGCACAACTATCGATCAACATGGCGATGCACATGCAGAAGATGGCTTTTGCAATAAAATTCGCAAAGCTTCTGTTACCGGAAAAATAGAAAACAATCGTTTTAAAGCCACTTCATTCACACTGTTAAAAGAAAAATAATGGCATTGATTCTTGAAAATATTGCCAAACATATTTCATTAACTCCCGAAGAACAAACACTTTTTCTATCTAAAACAGAAACACATACTTATAAAGCCAAAACGATTTTGTTAAGCGCCGGAGAAATTTGTAAACATTCGTATTTTGTAAACTCCGGAATTTTAAGAAGTTTCAACATCAATGATAATATTGTGGAGCACGTTCTTTCATTTGCCTGCGAAGGCTGGTGGATGAGTGATATGTACAGTTATTTTTCTCAAAAACCCGGACAGCTTTTTATTGAAGTTTTGGAAGATGCCGAAGTTATTTCTTTATCCAAAGAGAACCAGGAACAATTGTATCTTGAAATTCCAAAACTGGAGCGCTTTTTTAGAATTCTGATCGAAAATTCATTAGTCGCTAATCAACAACGATTAATGGATAATTTAAGCTTACCTGCTGAAGAACGTTTCGATAAATTCTGCAAAAAATATGGGACATTGGTTCACAAAGTTCCTCAAAAACAAATCGCTTCTTTCATAGGGGTAACGCCTGAATTTTTCAGCAAAATGAAAGCGAGACTTTTGAAGAAATAATATTTAACCATAGATCGCACAGATTAAAATGATTTTTTGTTCACCACGAATTTCACAAATTTTCACAAATTAACCGACTCATAAATCAAATTAAATTTTTCTGAATTCGTGAAATTCATGGCAACATTTTTTTTAATCCTTTTATAAAACAAAAACACGGCTAAAGAGCCGTGTTTATTATTGAATTAAAATTGCTCAACCTCAGTAGAATGTTTCATCGCTGTTATAGAAGATCTTCCTATCATTACGGTGTTTTGAACTGCATCAAAATAAGAAGTTCCTACAAACGCCTGATGTTTTACAGCTCTGAATCCGTTTTTCTGCAAAGCAAATTCACGTTCCTGCAATTCAGAATAACCAGCCATTCCGCGTTCTTTATACGCTTTAGACAATTCAAACATACTCGTATTCAAAGCATGAAATCCTGCCAGAGTAATAAACTGAAATTTATATCCCATTGCCGCTAAATCTTCTCTAAAAGTTTCCATTTCGGCAACTGTTAATTTTGCCGCCCAATTAAAAGATGGAGAACAATTGTACGCCAACATTTTATCCGGAAACTCTTTTTTCATAGCCGTTGCAAACTTTCTCGCATAATCCAGATCCGGATTACTGGTTTCCATCCAAATTAAATCAGCATAAGGCGCATAACTTAAACCTCTTGCAATTCCCTGCTCGATTCCGTTTTTTACATAGAAGAAACCTTCGGCAGTTTTTTCGCCCGTTAAAAACTTTCTGTCTCTTGGATCGGCATCACTTGTTAATAAATTAGCTGCATCAGCATCTGTTCTGGCAACAATTAAAGTTGAAACGCCCATAACATCCGAAGCCAAACGCGCTGCAATTAATTTATTGATCGCTTCCTGAGTTGGCACTAAAACTTTTCCGCCCAAGTGCCCGCACTTTTTAGCAGAACTCAACTGATCTTCAAAATGAACTCCGGAAGCTCCGGCTTCAATCATTGATTTCATTAATTCAAAAGCATTTAAGTTTCCCCCAAAACCTGCTTCGGCGTCAGCCACAATCGGAACCAAATAGTCTTTTTTATCTTCAATTTTATTTACAGTCTGAATCTGATCAGCACGCAATAAGGCATTATTGATCTTTTTTACCACCATCGGAACGCTGTTTACTGGATAAAGCGATTGATCTGGATACATTTCTCCCGCCAAATTTGCATCAGCTGCAACCTGCCATCCACTCAAATAAATTGCTTCTAAACCCGCATCGACTTCCTGAATCGCCTGATTTCCGGTCAACGCCCCCAACCCGGCAACATAATCCTGACTTTTTAACTTTCTCCATAATTTTTGCGCTCCCATTTTGGCAATAGAATGCTCAATATGATACGAACCCTGAAGTGTAACTACCTCACCCGCAGTATAAGGACGTTCAACACCTTTCCATCTCGGGTTGGTTATCCAATCGTTAATCAATTCCTGAATTCTGTCTTCTGTTGTTTTCATAAATAGTTTAAGTTAAAGTAGTTAGTAAGTAAATAGTGTTCAGTCACAGTTAATAAGTTTTCCTTTTAACTGAACTCATTTTTTATAAACACATAGAAACATAGTTTTTTCTTTGTGATTAAAGGCATTTAATTTGTTAAAACAAACATCGCTATATGTGAAAATCCAGATTTTTTCAAAGCTCTTTTTTCGCATTAAAACCTATGTTTTTATGTATTTAAAAACTCAATGTTATAAATATTTGTAGCAAGGAATCGTTAAGAAATCAACGAAATCATTATTTACTACTAATCTTTCCAATACCTTTTCAGCAAGCGGAAATTGTTGTTTTTCATGATTTTGTTCTCCTAATTCGGCTTTGATTTTTTTGAATTCATCTAAAGCCAATTCGTGATAATAAGCCAAATCTAATTTTCGCCCGTTATCTAAAACCACTTTATTCTGAAGCCATTGCCACAATTGCGATCTCGAAATTTCGGCCGTTGCAGCATCTTCCATCAAATTATGCAATGCAGCCGCTCCTTGTCCGTTCAGCCATGAAGCCAGATACAAAACTCCAACGTTGATATTTTTTCGAACACCGTTTTCTGTAATGATTCCAATTGGCGGTTCAATCAAATCATCTTCTGTAATTTTTCGATGTTCTCTTTTAATGTGAATCTGATTTGGAGTTGGCATTCCTTTATCAAAAATTTCTTTTGCCAGCAAAACCAAATCCGGATGCGCTACCCAGGTTCCGTCGTGACCGTTTCTAACTTCACGTTCTTTATCGGTTTTTACTTTCGCAAAAGCGGCTGCATTGGCTTCTTCATTATTTCGAATCGGAATTTGAGCTGCCATTCCGCCAATGGCATGAATACCGCGTTTATGACATCTCTGAATTACCAAATTTGAATACGCATTCATAAAAGGTGAAATCATAGTTACCTGATCGCGATCCGGAACAATGAATTTTGGATTTTTTCTGAACTTTTTGATATAAGAGAAAATATAATCCCAACGCCCGCAGTTTAAGCCAACGATATGTTCTTTTAATTCGTAAATAATTTCATCCAGCTGGAAACTTGCCGTAATGGTTTCAATTAAAACCGTCACTTTTATCATTCCTCTTTTCAGCTGTAAATAATCCTCAGTAAAATCAATTACATTATTCCACCAGCGTGCTTCGAGATAATGTTCTAATTTCGGAATATAGAAATATGGTCCTGAATTGTTTTCTAAAAGTCGTTTATGATTATGAAAAACATACAAACCAAAATCTACCAGAGAACCCGAAACTTCATTTCCTTCAATTAAAACATGCTTTTCCGGCAAATGCAAGCCTCTTGGGCGTACAATTAGCGTGGCGATTTTTTCATTTAAGTGATAAGACTTTTGTTTTACCAAATCAGTATAGGTAATTGTTTTGTTAACCGCATCGATTAAATTTGACTGACCTTCCATTAAATTTTGCCAAGTTGGCGAAGTGCTGTCTTCAAAATCAGCCATGAAAGTTTTAGCACCAGAATTCAAAGCGTTGATAATCATTTTGCGATCAACCGGTCCGGTAATCTCTACTCTTCTATCTAATAAATCTTTCGGAATTTCGCCTGCCTTCCAATTGCCTTCTCTGACACTTTTAGTTTCGGGAATAAAAACCGGCATGATTCCCTGATCAAAAGTGACTTGTTTCTGCTCGCGCTGCAAAAGCAATAGTTTTCGCTGTGAATCGAATTTTCTATGCAATTCAGTTATAAAAACAATGGCTTCTTCTGTCCAGATCTTTGGATAACGAAGCTTTTTTTCGGCTAAAATTTCCATCGCCGTTTTGGTTAATTCTGTTTGATTATTCATAGCTAATAGATTTTATACTACAATGTTACAAAAAGTTTTTTATAAAAACAGCGAACGTTCGCTAAAATTTTAAAATATTTTTTTGGCGATTATTTTTAAATCCGTTACATTTGATACTATGGATATCGAAAAAGACTATATAAAGCTGATATTTGGGCTTAAACTCAAGCAAGTCAGAACACAAAAAAATCTTTCTCTTTTTGGTTTAGCCAAATTGACAAATCTTTCAAAATCGTACTTAAACGAGATTGAAAAGGGAAAAAAATATCCAAAAACAGATAAGATTTTACTTTTATGCGAACATCTGGACGTGACTTACGACCAAATGGTATCCTTAAAACTCGATAACAACCTTGCTCCGATTGGTGAAATCTTGAAATCCGGAATCCTAAAAGAGATTCCGCTGGAACTTTTCGGTATTCAGGAAGCTGATTTAATCGACATTATTGCTAATGCTCCGGCAAAAGTCAATGCGTTTATTAGTACAATTATCGAAATTGCGCAGCATTATAATTTAAGCCGAGAAAGCTTCTTTTTGGCCGCTTTGAGATCTTATCAGGAAGCGCACAGTAATTATTTTGAAGATTTGGAAGAAAAAGTAATTGCGTTTTCGAAGTCGTTTCAGATTAACCTGGATTCTAAAATTAGTATTGAAGAGTTAGAAGCAATTTTAAAAGAAGAATATGAATATAATATAAAAGAAATCGTTTTTACAGATCAGGAAGCTTTAGGGGATTTACGTTCGATTTATGTCCCAAAAAGTAAAACGCTATTGCTTTCTACAGAACTCGATGCTCCGCAGAAAGCTTTTATTTTAGCCAAAGAAATTGCTTATAATTACTTAAAAATATCCGATAGACTACTGACTTTCAGCTGGATTAAGTTTGAAAATTTTGATCAGGTTCTGCACAACTTTTATGCTTCTTATTTTGCCGGCGCTTTACTACTGCCGAGAAAATCATTGGTAGATAAAATCAATTCTTTTTTGGAAAATGAAAATCCAAAACCGGAAGAATTTGTGGCGTTAATAGAAAGTTTCGAAGTTTCGCCGGAATCCTTTTATCAGCGGTTAACCAATTTATTACCAAAAGATTTTCAACTGAAAAACTTATTCTTTTTAAGATTATCTCACCAAGTGAATTCGGATGTTTATCAAATCAACAAGGAATTACATATTACGCATCAGCAGGAACCGCATGCCAACGAAACCAATGAACATTATTGCAGAAGATGGGTTTCGGTTAAAACGATTGACGAAGCTATCAAACAAAATAAATCTCATTTTTTTGATGCGCAAATATCGAGTTACGCTAATAGCGGCAATGAATATTTGGTTTTTTCATCGGCCACAAAAGATCCTTTTGCAGAAAATTATATCAGAAGTATTTCGGTTGGAATTTTAATTAATCCGGCAATGAAAAAGAAATTCAAATTTATCGAAGGGAAACCTTTAGTAAAACGAATCGTGGGCGTTACGTGCGAAACTTGCGACGTAAAAGACTGCCTGGAAAGAGCCGCACCTCCAATTGTTCTCGAAAGAAAAAAACGTCACGAGAATACGGATGCTGTTGTGCAGCAGTTTATTTCGCAGTATAGCTGATTTTAGATTTTAGATTTTGCAACAATCACTAAACGTAGTCTTGTTATCCCGAGGAACGAGGGATCACACTAGAAACTCCGATCCAATAATTTTCAATCTTTGTCGATTATGATTGTGTAGAATGGATTGAAATCCATCCCTACAATATAATTCGTTCCTCTGGAACTTTTATACAAATTGGAAATATAGCTTTTTATGAAAACAAAAGTTCTAGCTTAGCCCCGATAGAAGTGGAAATCCTTTTGTGGTGGCGTTCGACACAAAAGATTGTAACGGATAGCGGGACTTCAGGTCTTTTGAAAACCAAATTTCTGCTCCTAAAAAGCCTTAGAAACTTAGCAACTCAGAACCTCAGAATCTTTTCTTAATCTAGGTTAAGTGCTTTTCCTTGACCTTGGCGATATCTTTGTACTATAAAAATAACAAAACATATAACATCATGGAAAATATAGTATTGCACAAAGCAGAAACAAGAGGAAACGCAAATCACGGATGGTTAAATGCTTATCACAGTTTTAGTTTTGCGAGCTGGTACAACCCGGAGAGAATTCAGTTTGGCGCACTTCGCGTTTTGAACGATGATACGATTGCTGCCGGAATGGGATTTGGGACTCATCCTCACGATAATATGGAAATTATTACCATTCCGCTGGAAGGTGATCTGGCTCACAAAGACAGCATGGGAAATACCGAAGTGATTAAAAATGGAGACATTCAGGTGATGAGTGCCGGAACCGGAATTCAGCACAGTGAGTTTAATCCAAATGCAGATCAGCAGACTAAATTACTGCAAATCTGGTTGTTTCCAAATAAAAGAAACGTTACACCACGTTACCAGCAAATTACGCTAAATGTTGCCGACAGACACAATAAATTAGCGCAGGTTTTATCTCCAAATGCTGATGATGACGGAGTTTGGATTCATCAGGACGCGTGGTTTCAAATGGGAAATTTTGACTCTGGAGTAAGTACTGAATATAAAATCAAAAAAGAAGGAAACGGAGTGTATGCTTTTGTTTTGAAAGGAAATGTTACGATCAACGGTCAGGAATTAAATACTCGTGATGCTGTTGGAATTTCAGGAACTGATACTTTAAACATTAAAGCAAACACAGATGCTGAATTTTTATTGATGGATATCCCGATGAATTATTAATTTAAAGATTACAATTAATATTTTTTTTAGAAACGATATATAAACTGGCATTCAGTTTAGTATCGTTTCTTTTTTACCCAAATTTTATCAAAACTCAAAAAGAAAACGTATTTTTATAAATGAAAATAGGTTTTTAATACACTCAAAACTAACCAATTAAAATTTTCAGTCATGAACCTAAACAACCTTACTAAAGAATATACAAACGGAGAAGTTACAATTGTATGGCAATCCGGAAAATGCATTCATTCGGCTAATTGTGTCAAAAATAATCCGGATGTCTTTCGCCCGAAAGAACAGCCGTGGATAACCCCTGAACAATCTACAACTGAAAAAATAATTTCTACCGTTAATAAATGCCCATCCGGAGCTTTGACATTTTACATGAATAATACTAAATAACTCTTCGGCTTCGCTCAAAGAGACAAAAGAAAAATATAGAAATGTGATAATAAAAAATTATCACATTTTTTATTTCTTAATCTAGGTTAAGTGCTTCAGGACAACTGTCACCGTAACTTTGTCCTATCAAAATGAAATAAATTATTTAAAAAAATAAAATTATGGCAACTACAAAATGGTCAATTGACCCAACTCACTCAGAAATTGGTTTTAAAGTTAAACACATGATGTTTACAAATGTTTCAGGAAAATTTGGAACATACGACGCTACAATTACGACAGACGGAGACAACTTCGAAAATGCAGCTATTGAATTTTCAGGAGATGTAGCTTCGATCGATACTGCAAACGCAGACAGAGACGGGCACTTAAGAAGCGGAGATTTCTTTGATGCTGAAAATCATCCAAAATTATCTTTCAAATCTTCATCTTTCAAAAAAATTAATGATGGAGAATACGAATTAACCGGCGATTTAAACATTAAAGGAGTTTCTAAAACTGTAAAATTTCCTGTAGAATTTAGCGGAACTATGACCGATCCTTGGGGAAATACAAAAGTAGGCTTAAGCATAGAAGGAAAAATTAATCGTAAAGACTGGGGTTTAAACTGGAACTCAGCTCTTGAAACGGGAGGTGTTTTAGTAGGTGAAGAAGTTCGCTTAAACATTGAATTGCAATTTGCAAAACAAGCTTAACCAGACATTCCCGGATTTAATTGACTGGTTATTTAAGCTCTGCATTTAGCAGGGCTTTTTTTTAGTAGTCACGAATTATTGTTTTATTTTTTTGCCACAGATTAAAGATTTCTACAGATTCTAATCCAAATAATCCTTTAATCTGTGGCAAAAAAACATCTACGCTTTTGAGAGAAAAAAAACGTGTAATTCGTGGCGAAAAAAAATCAACGTACTGTATTTCTAAATTCTGTTGGTGACATTCCGGTTTGTTTTTTAAAAAATCGGGAGAAATAGGAGTAATCTTCGTAACCTACTTTAAAAGCCACTTCGCTTACAGCCAACTGCTTATCAATCAACATTCTTTTAATTTCGAGAATGACACGATCTGTGACAACTCCAGTGGCGGTTTTTTGCAGAATTTCATTGCAGATTCTATTTAAATGCTTTAAGCTAACATTCAGTTTTTCCGCATAAAAAGACGGCAATTTTTCAGTTCTGAAATATTCTTCTAAAAGCGATTCAAACTTATTGATTTTAATATTATATGAATGGGTTTGATGCGAATACGTCTCACTGTATTTACGGGCAATTTCGATATGAATCGAATCTAATAAATTGAGCATTTTATCGAGCTGATAGCGATTATTTTGATTGTTTTCCTGAATAAGCAAATCAAAATAAGGCTGGATTTTCGCGATTTCTTTTTCTTCAAAAACCATTTCGGGTCTGTTGTGAATTGAATGGTAGAAATTATAATCGTTGATATTTTTCTGTCCGAAATACAAATTATACAGTTCCTGCGAAAAAATAATAACAAAGCCTTCAACATCTTCTGACAAACTCCAATGATGCATTTGTCCGGGTTGTAGCACAAATAAACTTCCTTTTTTAATCTCAAACTGATCAAAATCGACTTCATGCTGTCCTGAACCTTTTGTGAAAAATACCATTAAATACGAATCATGACGATGGGGTTCTTCAACAAAGCTATGATTTTTCAGATGTTCTGTAAAAGTATTGACATAAAAATCACGGTGAATATCATTGCAGTTAAAATTCTGAACACTATATATTGGGTATTTTTTCATATCGGTAGAATTTATTTTTTTATTGATCGCATATAGAATCATCTAATCGTATTTCTCTTTAATAAGATCAATCGAATGCGGTTATTTTACGAAAAATGTCTTTATTATGCTATAATAAGCGAAGATATAAAAAAGACTTTAATCCTTCTCTGAATTACCTTTGTATAAATAAAAAACAACAAGATCATGTCAAGTGCATTAACTCATATTTTAAGCAACGAATGTCCTATTTGTCATAAAGGAAAAGTTTTTACAGATAAAAATATTTTTCTGACTTTCGGTCTTCCAAAAATGAACGAATACTGCAGTCATTGCAATTACAAATTTCAAAAAGAGCCTGGTTATTTCTTTGGTGCTATGTATGTAAACTACGGATTAACAGTAGCTCAGGGAATTGCAACTTATTGTATTGCTCAGTTTTTCTTTGAAAAAAATTTCGATTTAAGAATTATTCCAATCATCGCTGTTGTCATTACTTTACTTACTTCTTTCAATCTCCGATTTTCAAGATTAGCATGGATTTACATGTTTAAGGATTATACGAAATAAAAAAGTGTTATTTTTGCCTTTCTATTGAAACTAATTTTCAATTCCAAAAAAAAAAGTAAAAATCAAATTAGACAAATGAAAGCATACATATTTCCAGGTCAGGGCGCACAGTTTACAGGAATGGGCAAAGACTTATATGAAAACTCGGCTTTAGCCCAAGAATTATTCGAAAAAGCCAATGAAATTTTAGGTTTTAGAATTACAGATATTATGTTTGAAGGCACAGCCGAAGAACTAAAAGAAACTAAAGTTACGCAGCCAGCCGTATTTTTACACTCGGTTATTTTGGCTAAAACTTTAGGAGATGATTTTAAACCAGAAATGGTTGCTGGTCATTCTTTAGGAGAATTTTCAGCATTGGTTGCCAACGGAACTTTATCTTTTGAAGATGGCTTGAAATTAGTTTCTCAACGTGCTCTTGCTATGCAAAAAGCCTGCGAAATTACTCCATCTACAATGGCCGCTGTTTTAGGTTTAGCTGATAATATTGTAGAAGAAGTTTGTGCTTCTATTGACGGAATTGTGGTTGCAGCAAATTATAACTGCCCGGGACAATTGGTAATTTCAGGAGAAACTTCAGCAGTTGAAAAAGCTTGCGAAGCGATGAAAGCTGCAGGAGCAAAACGTGCTTTAATTTTACCTGTTGGAGGTGCATTTCACTCCCCAATGATGGAACCGGCAAGAGAAGAATTGGCTGCCGCAATTGAAGCTACTACTTTCTCTACTCCTATCTGCCCAGTATATCAAAACGTAACAGCAAATGCAGTTTCTAATGCAGATGAAATCAAAAAGAATTTGATTATTCAATTGACTGCTCCTGTAAAATGGACACAATCTGTACAACAAATGATCGCTGACGGCGCTACATTGTTTACAGAAGTTGGCCCAGGAAAAGTATTAGCAGGCCTGATTAATAAAATTGATAAAGAAGCGGTTACTGCGAATGCTTAATTAAGTATTCAGTTTTCAGTTAAAAAAAACTAGATATAAAAAATCCCAAATGAATAATTATCATTTGGGATTTTTATTTATATTCTCAATAACTAAAATTACGACTGAAGACAAAAAATTAAGAACGAACTTTCTGCTCCCATTTCCAAGCGCTCGCCATTGCTTCGTCTAAACTCAATTTAGCTTTCCAGCCTAAAACATTATTTGCTTTATCTGTGTTTGCATAAGCTTCCGTAATATCACCTTCACGACGCGGTTTAATTACGTATGGTAATTTTTTATCACTTACTTTCTCAAAACTATGAATCACTTCAAGAACCGAACTTCCTTTTCCGGTTCCTAAATTAAAAGTCTCAACTTTTGCCAGATTCTTTTTATTCAACAAACGCTGCAACGCAATTACATGTGCTTTTGCTAAATCAACAACATGAATATAATCACGAATTGCCGTTCCGTCAGGCGTTGGATAATCATTACCAAAAACCGATAATTCCTTACGCAATCCTACTCCGGTTTGTGTAATAAACGGAACTAAATTTTGAGGAACTCCCAATGGCAATTCTCCAATTTCATTTGAAGCATGCGCCCCAACCGGATTAAAATAACGCAATAAAATAGCATTAATACTGGTCACTTTAGCTGTATCTGTAATTATCTCTTCCCCTATCTGCTTGGTATTTCCATAAGGAGACATTGCAACCTGAACCGGAGCATCTTCTGTAATTGGCATTTTTTCAGCCTGACCATAAACAGTACACGATGAACTAAAAATAAAACTCGCCTCAGGTTTTTGCTGTAATTCCTGCAACAAATAAACCAAAGTACTAATGTTGTTTTCATAATACAACAAAGGATTTTCGACACTTTCTCCAACTGCTTTTGAAGCCGCGAAATGAATTACTCCAGTAACGTCATTATGTTTTTTGAAAAAATCCCGAACGGCACTTTTTTCTCTTAAATCAATCTTTTCAAACAAAGGCGTTTTTCCTGTAATGGCTGTAATTCCTTTTAAAACATCTTCTGAAGAATTTGAAAGATTATCAATTATCACTACTTCGAAGCCATCATTTTGCAATTCGACTACAGTGTGAGAACCAATAAATCCTAATCCTCCGGTTACTAATACTTTCATTTTTTGGTTGTTTTTGTTGCGTTTTTTAGTTTAAGCTTTTTTTTATTTATTCAAAAATTCTAATACAGAATCAGTAATAAATTTAATTTGTTCATCATCAAGTTCCGTATGCATTGGTAAAGCGATTACTTCCTGCACTAATTGATTGGTAACTGGAAATTGATCTTCTTTATAACGTGGGTCTAAATATGCTTTTTGAGAATGCAGCGGAATTGGATAATAAATAGCACATGGAATTCCTTTATCTAATAAATGCTGCATCAAAGCATTTCTGTCAGCATCTAAAATTCTTAATACATATTGATGGAAAACGTGATCATTTTCGTTTGCATCAAAATCTGGCGTAACAATATGCGTATTACCAGCGAAAGCTGCATTGTATTTTGTTGCCGCCAAACGACGCGCTTTATTATATTCATCCAACAAAGGCAATTTGGCATTTAAAACTCCTGCCTGAATACTGTCTAAACGTGAATTTACACCAACAACATCATGATGGTAACGCTCATACATTCCATGATTTACGATTCCTCGGATAACGTGAGCCAATTTATCATCGTTTGTAAAAATCGCTCCACCATCTCCATAACATCCTAAGTTTTTAGATGGAAAGAAAGAAGTTGCAGCAACATGACCAATTGTACCTACTTTGTTTTTTTTACCAGATTTAGAAATATAATCAGCTCCAATTGCCTGTGCATTATCTTCGATTACATATAAATTATGTTCAGCAGCAATTTCCATAATCGCATCCATATTTGCTGCGCGGCCAAATAAATGAACCGGAACAATTGCTTTTGTTTTTGGCGTAATTGCTTTTTTAACAGCCTCAATGTCAATATTCATGTTTACCATATCAACATCAACCAAAACAGGCGTTAATTGCAATAATGCAATAACCTCAACAGTCGCTGCAAAAGTAAAATCGGCAGTAATTACCTCATCACCCGGTTTTAAATCCAAGCCCATCATGGCGATTTGCAGAGCATCTGTACCATTAGCACAAGGAATTACATGTTTTGCTCCTAAATAATCTTCAAGATTTTTTTGAAACTGATGTACCAAAGGTCCGTTTATATAAGTATTAGTATCTAAAACTTCTTGAATTGAAGCATCAACAGTGGTTTTTATTTTCTCATATTGACTTTTTAAGTCAACCATTTGTATTTTTTTCATTTTGAATATTTATTTAAAAAAAGACCTGATTTTTAAACAGAATCTCTAAAAGAAGGAACAAAAATAGTTATTTAATACCTTCAAACCAATGAAAATAGTCGAAAGAAACGTAATTTAGCCACAAAAAATTACACATGCTTTTTTTATATAATGCAGCCATTTACATCGCAGGATTTTTCCTTAAAATCATAGCCTTATTTAGTCCGAAAATTAAGCTTTTCACAGAAGGCCGAAAAAATGTTTTTGAAATCCTGAAAGACAAAATAAAACCCGAAGACAAAGCCATTTGGTTCCACTCTGCGTCTCTGGGCGAATACGAGCAAGGACTTCCTGTAATTGAAAAAATCAAAGAAAAATACCCTTCACACAAAATTATCGTAACCTTCTTTTCTCCTTCAGGATACGAAGTGCGCAAAAACAACACTGTCGCAGATGTGACAGTTTACCTGCCTTTAGATAAAAAAAGAAATGCAAAAAGATTTTTAAAACTGGTTCACCCAGAGTTAGCTTTTTTTATCAAATATGAATTTTGGCTGAATTATTTAAAAGAATTAGAAAAAAACAAAATCCCAACCTATTTAATTTCAGGAATTTTTAGAGACAATCAGATGTTTTTTAAATGGTACGGAGGTTTTTACAGAAAAGCCTTAAAAACCTTTACTTATTTCTTTGTACAAAATGAAAGCTCAAAACAAAAAATTGAAGCAATAGGCTTTCATAATGTGATCGTTTCCGGCGATACTCGTTTTGATCGCGTTAATGCAATTTTAGAAAGAGATAATACTTTAGATTTTATTGAAAAGTTCAAAAACAACCAACAAACTATAGTCGTTGGAAGTTCATGGCCTAAAGATGAAACTCTAATTGCCGAATATATAAACCAGGCACCCGAAAATGTAAAATTTATTATCGCACCACACAACATCAAACCAGATCAAATATCCAGCCTTAAAACACAAATTACAAAACCAACTGTTTTATTCTCTGAAAAAGACAACAAAGACGTATCTAATTACCCTGTTTTTATCATCGACACCATTGGTCTTTTGACTAAAATATACAGTTACGGAACGATTGCTTATGTAGGCGGCGGATTTGGAAGTCCCGGAATTCATAATATTCTGGAACCGGCAACCTTTGGAGTCCCGATTGTAATTGGCCCAAATTATTCCAATTTTGCCGAAGCAACACAATTAGTTCAATTAGGCGGATGCATTGTAATCTCCCAAAACAGTGATTTAAAACAGAATTTTGATCGTTTACTTACAGACCAGAATTTCCTGGAAGAAAAAAGCCAAATCTGCAAATTGTATATTCAGAATAATAAAGGTGCAACCGATATGATTATGAGTATCATTTCTTAACAAACCTCAACCAGCAAGAGTTTTTAATGACGTTATCAACTTAAAAAAAGCTAAAAACAACCAACTTTAAGTTTATCAGCTTGTTAAATAACCACCCAAAAACAAAACAAACTGCAACTAATAAAATAAAACTCCCAATTCTCTTGCTGAATATTCAACAAAAAATAATTTATTCAAAAAATAAAACAATATAACATTTATTTAGTAATTTGGCATATTATTTGATAAATAAGATAATCGTGAGCAAGGAAAATATTTTAAAAAAAAAGTGAAAAAATATTTTACATATTAAAAAATTTATATCTTTGCCACGAATTAATAATTAACCTTTTATAATAAAGTAAGATGAAAAAAGTATTTTTAAGTTTAGCTGTTGTTGCTGTTTTAACTGTTGTATCTTGTAAAAAAGCTGACGCTGCAGCTACTGAAGCTGTAGATTCTACTGCTGTTGCTGTTGATTCTGCTGCTACTGTAGTTGATTCTGCTGCTGCAACTGTTGATTCTGCTGCTGCTAAAGTTGACTCTGCTGCTGCAAAAGTAGAAGATGCTGCTAAAGAAGTAAAAAAATAATTAGAACCTAAGTTCTAAAATTTTTAAAACCATCCTTGAGATGGTTTTTTTTTATGCCTAAACTTTAAATCCAGGCATTCACAATAAAAAAAAGAGTCCACTTTAAAGCGAACTCTTTTTTTTTATCACATACAAACACCCAAATCTAATCCACCTCTTCCTCTTCCAAAACCACCTCATCATCAAAAATCGATTCACTTGACGAGAAGTCCAAAATTTCCGCTTTCGAAGCATAAGTTACAATTTCCTTAATTCCTTTCTGAAGAAGCAATTCTGTAGTGTATTTTCGACTTGTCGCAAAGTGCACACCATCCAACATCAGCTTAAAAAAATACTTCCCCCCGGAACCTTTAAATTTTAAAAATTTCGCAAGATCAATTGTCACCTTAAATCTTTCTATATCCTCTTCACATTCAAACCTCAATTCATAACTCAAGCTTGTAAAAATCACCTTGCCTTTCCTGGAAGTAAATACGAATTTATACTCATCGTTAAATCTTTTACTAATTACAAAAGCACCCATTTATTATTTTAAATTTTAGATTATTGATTTTAGATCCTTATAAAACAACTTTACTTAGTAAATTTATTTTACACCGCGCAAGTTTGCACAATAAAAAAAGCCTCTTCAAAAGAAGAGGCTTTAGTACTCAGAGCGGGACTTGAACCCGCACGAACATTGCTGTTCACTGGATTTTAAGTCCAGCGTGTCTACCAATTTCACCATCCGAGCATTGTATGATTTTGAGCGAAAAACGGGGCTCGAACCCGCGACCTCGACCTTGGCAAGGTCGCGCTCTACCAACTGAGCTATTTTCGCATTTCAAATTCTAGTTAAGAACTACAATACGTGAATTGTTCTGTATTGCGAGTGCAAATTTAGGACATTTATTCAATTACACAAGCGTTTTTCGAAAAAAAAATCGACTTATTTCATAACATTCTGATAACCTAAACCTTAAATATGAAATTTTATTTCTTCACCAACATCCTTTTAATCTCATTCAGTTTCATCAGTGCTTCAACAGGAGTTATTGCATTTATATCAAGACTCATGATTTCTTCTTTTATTTCTTCCAGCAAAGGATCATCCAAGTTAAAGAAACTCATTTGCATTTCATCACTTGCCTCCTTAATGCCATTTAAAGCATCACTAGAGTGATTTTTCTCTAATTTCTTCAACAGCTTTTGTGCTTTCAAAATCACGATTTGAGGCATTCCGGCCATTTTTGCTACGTGAATTCCAAAACTATGCGCACTTCCTCCTTTTACAAGCTTTCTAACAAATAGAACGGTATCTTTTAACTCTTTTACCGCAACATTGTAGTTTTGAATTCTGGGAAGCGATTCTGTCATTTCATTCAGCTCGTGATAATGTGTTGCAAATAAAGTCTTGGCTCTTCCAGGATGTTCGTGCAAGAATTCAGCAATAGCCCATGCTATCGAAATTCCGTCATAAGTACTGGTTCCTCTGCCTATTTCATCCAGAAGCACTAAACTGCGATCTGAAATATTATTTAAAATAGAAGCTGTTTCGTTCATTTCGACCATAAAAGTAGACTCTCCCATCGAAATATTATCCGATGCGCCTACTCTGGTAAATATTTTATCTACAATTCCCATTCTAACACTATCTGCCGGAACAAAACTTCCCATTTGAGCCAACAGCACGATCAAAGCTGTTTGTCTTAAAATAGCAGACTTACCAGACATGTTAGGTCCTGTAATCATAATAATCTGTTGCGTATCTCTGTCCAGATAGACATCATTTGCAATATAAGGTGTTCCAACCGGCAATTGTTTTTCGATTACAGGATGCCTTCCGTTTTTAATTTCCAGTTCAAAAGTGTCATCAATTACCGGACATACATATTGATTCTCTATTGCCAATTGCGTAAAAGAACACAAACAATCCAGTTGCGCCACTAAATTAGCATTCATCTGAACCGGCTTGATATAGGTTGCAATCCAGGAGATTAACTGCTCGAAAAGTTCTGATTCAATTTTATGAATTTTTTCTTCGGCACCTAAGATTTTGGTTTCGTATTCTTTTAATTCTTCTGTAATATAACGTTCTGCACTTACAAGTGTTTGTTTACGAATCCATTCTGCAGGCACTTTATCTTTATGTGTATTTCGAACTTCTATATAGTAGCCAAAAACATTATTGAATGAAATTTTCAAAGAAGAAATTCCGGTTCTTTCTGATTCTCTTTTTTCAATTCCTTCCAGATATTCTTTTCCTGATGTAGAAATAGCCCGTAAATCGTCGAGCTCTTCACTAATTCCTTTTGCAATAGCATTTCCTTTTGCAATAGCAACAGGCGCATCCTGATTTAAGGTTGTTTTGATTTTTTCTCTTAACAAATCGCAGGCATGCAAACTATCTCCAATAATTTTTACTGCTTCTTGCGGACTTTCGAGCGCGAGGTTTTTTATTGGAATAATAGCATCGAGGGATTCTTTTAAGTATATGATTTCGCGAGGAGAAACTTTTCCGGCTGCGATTTTAGAAATCAAACGTTCTAAGTCTGAAATTTGTTTGATTTGATATTGAATACTCTGTAAAACCTCGGTATTTGATTTTAAATACGAAACTACATCGTGTCGTTGTTTTATTTTATTAGCGTCTTTTAAAGGCAGTGCCAGCCACCGTTTAAGCAAACGTCCACCCATTGGCGAAAGCGTTCTGTCTATAACATCTAAAAGCGTGACTGCATTTGGATTATAGCTATGATACAATTCCAGATTTCTAATCGTAAAACGATCCATCCAGATATACGCATCTTCGGCAATACGCTGAATTGCGGTAATATGCTGAACACGGTTATGTTGTGTTTCTGACAAATAATATAAAATAGCTCCGGAAGCAATAATACCTTCTTTGAGCTCTTCAACTCCAAATCCTTTTAACGAATTGGTCTGAAAATGCTTGGTCAAGGTTTCTAAAGCATAATCTTCTTTGTAGATCCAGTCTTCTAAATAAAAACTATGAAAATCTTCTCCAAAAGCTGCTTTAAAATCTCCTTTATTATTCTTTGGAACCAGAACTTCACTTGGATTAAAATTCTGTAATAATTTATCTATATATTCTGCATTTCCCTGGGCAGTTAAAAACTCTCCCGTTGAAACATCTAAAAATGAAATTCCGATACTTTTACCGGCAAAATAAACAGAAGCTAAAAAGTTGTTTGCTTTAGATTGTAAAACCTCATCATTTAAAGAAACTCCCGGAGTTACAAGTTCTGTAACGCCACGTTTTACAATTGTTTTGGTCATTTTTGGATCTTCAAGCTGATCACAGATTGCTACACGAAGTCCTGCTTTGACCAATTTTGGCAAATATGTATTGACAGAATGATGAGGAAACCCTGCTAAAGCTGTTTCGGTATCAGATCCTGCACCTCTTTTGGTTAAGGTAATTCCCAGAATTTTAGAAGCTCTAATGGCGTCTTCTCCAAAGGTTTCATAAAAATCTCCTACTCTGAAAAGCAGACATGCATCAGGATATTTTCTCTTGATCTCGTTGTACTGTTTCATTAAGGGTGTTTCTTTCACCACTTTTTCTTTAGCTGCCAAATTATTGTATTTTAAATGAAAAATTAAGACAGCGAATTTATAATATTTTAGCGGCATATCGAAGAGCTTCAAAAATTAAAATATTTTAAGAAATTTTTATGTTGAGATATAAGAATTTTATATAGATTTGTTCATAAATTAAAATAAAGATTCTAAGATGAAAAAAATAATTTTATTCGCTATGTTAGCTGTAGTTGGGATTACTACTTCTAACGCTCAGGCTAAAAAAGCAACAGCTAAAGTTGCTAAAGTTGAAGGAGCCGGAATGGCCTTTGAAACAGAAACTATCGATTATGGTACTATCGCTCATAATGCTGATGGAAAACGTGAATTTGTTTTTGTAAACAACGGAACAAAACCATTAATCATTACTAACACACAAGGATCTTGTGGCTGTACTGTACCAACAACTCCAAAAGAGCCAATCGCTCCTGGTGCTAAAGGTATTATTGGTGTAAAATACGCTACCGACAGAGTTGGTGCTTTTACAAAAACGGTAACCGTTACTTCTAACGCTGAAGGACAACCAACAAAAGTACTTACAATTAAAGGTACTGTTTTACCAGATCCGGTTAAAAGCTAATCTGAAAACAAAATAAAATAATAGAAAAAGCTTCCTTATCTTTGGAAGCTTTTTTTATGACCGCAATGCAACTTATATGAGAAAACTTGAAAATAGTGAACTAGACAGAAAATCGATTGAAGATTTTAAAAAATCAGACAAAACTCCTCTAATTTTAGTTTTGGATGATATTCGCAGTTTACACAACATTGGCTCTGTGTTTAGAACAGCAGATGCTTTTTTGATTGAAAAAATAATTTTATGCGGCATTACAGCAACACCGCCCAATAAAGAAATTCATAAAACAGCTCTTGGCGCAACAGAAACTGTAGCCTGGGAACATCACGAAAATGTATTGGAAGTTATTGAAAATCTAAAAAAAGAAAACGTACTGACTATGGCTATTGAGCAAGTCGAGAGCTCTGTTTTTCTTCAGGATTTTAAAGTAGAGTCAAATCAAAAATATGCCCTTGTTTTTGGTAATGAGGTTTACGGAGTTGCTCAAGAGGCAGTTGCTATCTGTGATGGCTGTATTGAGATTCCTCAATTAGGCACTAAACATTCTTTAAACATTTCGGTCAGTGCCGGAATTGTGGTTTGGGATTTGTTTCAGAAATTAAACTGGCCAAACCTAATTCAGTAAGCATCTTAAAGTTTCTAAAATGTTATTTTACATCAGATTCTCACAATAAATGTTAGAATTTGAAATATATTTTTTTGTTCTTATAAAATTGATACTTTTATAAAATGAAAAAACATAATTTCTTACGAATACCCGTTTTATTTATCTTTTTCTGTCTAAGCCAATCTTATGCAAATGAGAATCTTAAGTTAACTCCAAAAAAGATAATTACTATAAAAAACGACACGCTTAAGTCGGTCAAAAAAAGCCAGACAAAAATAAATTTTGCAACTACTCCACCAGTGATAAAAGCTACCGGAGATCAATTATACTGTCCTCAAAACGTTATTAATATTGTAAATACTATTACCATTACACACGATCCTCTGGAGCCCGGAACCGAAGCCGGTTACATTCAGATTTCTTCAGGTTATTCGAGTGGTTTAGACAAATTAGAGCTTTCAAATACAGCAGCTCACACCTCGATTACAACAAGCTGGGACGCAACCGCAGGCAAACTAAAATTATACAATTCAACCGGTACAAATGTTTTGTATGCTGATCTCGAAGCTGCTATAAAAGATGTTGTATTTTCTAATTCTTCGGCCACAGCTTCCGGCACCAAAACTTTTTCGATTACTATAGGTCAGGCTAATTATTTACCTTCTACACAACATTATTATTTATTTGTTCCAAGCATTGGGATCACCTGGACTGCAGCAAAAGCTGCTGCTGAAGCCAGAACTTATTATGGATTAAAAGGCTACCTTGCTACTATTTTATCTGCCGACGAAGCCAAATTAATTGGCGAACAAGCCTCCGGAACTGGCTGGATTGGCGGTAGTGATGCCGAAACCGAAGGGGTCTGGAAATGGGTTACAGGACCAGAAGCCGGAACGATTTTCTGGAATGGTGCTGTTAATGGATCTACACCCAATTATGCCTTTTGGAATACCGGAGAACCAAACAATCAGGGCGATGAAGATTATGCGCATATTACACAACCAGGAGTGGGCATTAAAGGCTCCTGGAATGATTTATCCAATACCGGATCATTAACTCCCGGCGACGCTTATCAGCCTAAAGGATATGTTGTAGAATATGGCGGACTGCCGGGCGAATTGCCCTTAGAAATTGCGGCGAGTACCAAAATTACTATTCCAGTGGCAACTCCTGGCGCAACTTCTGCCCCGATTTGCGATTCAGGAACTTTTACGTTTACTGCTACTGCTACTACCGGCGCAACAATAAACTGGTATGATGCTGTTGTTGGAGGAAATTTACTCGCAACAGGCAATACTTACACCACTCCGGTGATAAATTCTACCACAAACTATTATGTTGATGCAGGCTGTGCATCTAATCGAAAATTAGTTGTTGCAATTGTTAATACAACTCCAACAACTCCGGTTGCAGATCAAACTACTTATACCAATTGTGGATCAGGATCTGTTACTATTAAGGCAAATTCAAATATTGGAACTATTAATTGGTACACAACTGCTACAGGAGGAACAAGCGTTTATCTGGGGAATAATTTTTCTACACCAACAATTTCTGCCAATACCACTTACTATGCCGAAGCATCAAATAATGGCTGTATCAATACTAATCGTACTCCTGTAAATATTCTGATTTATACACCTCCAGTGGTTACAGATGAAACTTTGGTTTTATGCCAATTCCAAAAGATTACGCTTGATGCAGGAATTTCAGGAATGACTTATTTATGGAACACAGGCGCTACAAGTCCAACTATTGATGTTGCTGCAGGCGGAACATATACTGTAGACATTACAAGTCCTGTTCCGGAAAATTGTACAAGCCGAAAAACAATTAAGATTGATGAACATCAGATTCCGCAAATTGACAAGATTGATGTAAACGGAACAAGAGCTGTAATTTATCTTAAAAAAGAGGCGGATTATTTTGAATATTCTGTAGACGGAACAAATTATCAGGATTCTAATGTTTTTTATGATGTTCCGGGTGGCTTACGAACTGCTTATGCACGGGAAAAAAATGGCTGTGGAGAATCTGCTCAAACTTTTGTTATACTTGTTTTTCCTGCATTTTTTACTCCCAACAATGATTCCTATAATGACTTATGGGAAGTTACGGGCATGGAAAATTATCCTCAGGCACAAATTACCATTTTTGATCGCTACGGAAAATTAATTGCACAATTAAATGCTTCTAAAATGAGCTGGGACGGCACTTTTGAGAAAAACCCTTTACCTGCCTCTGATTATTGGTACGCTTTAAAAATTGACAATACGAAACCTGTTTTAAGAGGTCATTTTTCACTGAAGAGATAAACGAATTAGAAAATTTATCAATTAGAAAATGAGATAATTAAGGATCTGTTTTACGCAATTATACAATTGACTCATTCTCTCATTGGCACATTAGCCAATCTTCTTCTGAATCTCATTTAGTATAAAAAGGTAATCTTCGTGTTTTTTTACAAAATCGCGATCCGAAACATCAATAATCAGAACATTCAAATCAGTTTGGGATTTTATGTATTCTAAATAGCCATTATTGATTTTATCCAAATATGCTGCTTCGATATTTTGTTCGTAATTGCGTCCGCGCTTCTTTATGTTTTGTAGTAATCGCTCAGTATTCTGATACAGATAAACATACAAATCCGGTTTTGGCATTTCTTTGTATATAATATCAAAAAGGTTTCGATACAAACGATATTCATCTTCTGCCAGTGTGATTTTAGCAAAAATCAGCGATTTAAAAATATGATAATCGGCTACGATAAAATCTTTAAACAAATCAAACTGAGCCAAATCATCAGATAATTGCTGATAACGATCTGCCAGAAAAGACATTTCTAAAGGAAAAGCATATCGGTTTTGATCTTTGTAAAATTTGGGTAAAAACGGATTATCGGCAAAACGTTCTAAAACGGTTTTAGCATTAAAATCTTCTGCAATTTTATGTACCAAAGTTGTTTTTCCTGCTCCGATGTTTCCTTCAAAAGCAATATAATTAAACTTTTCTAACGGAATTTCCAACAACGGATTTCTTAAATCATGAACAATCGTACAAACACTGTCGTCCGGAGAACTTGTGATGAGTTCTGAAATTGATTTCTGAAAAACAGGATGTTTCCAGTCTAATTTTAAATCCTGCATAGGCAACAAAACAAAATTCCTGTTTTGCATTAACGGGTGCGGAATCTGTAACTTTTCGGAATTGATTATTTCGTCATCAAAAGTAATCAGATCAATATCAATAATCCGGGATTGATAACCTTGTTGCTCTGAACGAATTCGTCCTAGCTGTTTTTCAACTTTCAGAACCTGACTGAGTACTTTTTGTGCTGATAAACCGGTATGTAAAATCAAGGCACAATTATAGAAAGCATCACTTTCAAATCCCCAGGCCGGAGTTTCGTATAGTCTTGAAACCCTGATAACAGTTCCCACTTCCTGATGTATCAGATCAATACAACTCTGGATGTTTTCTAACCTGTTTCCCTGATTACTGCCTATAGATAATACGATTTGATGCTGTGACTTCATAATTAATGCAAATTAACTAAAACTATTTTAGAATTGACTACATTATTTGATTCAAGAATCAGAAGTTTCTAACTGACTTCAATTTTTTATTTTCGATAAGCTTTTTATAAAAATTAGAAACTTCTTACAAAATATATTATCTTTAATTGTAAGTTTAAAAATGTATAAACTACAACTATTTCATGAATTCGTATATTAGAAATAATTTGTTTTTAGATTACATTTGTAACAAATCAATCTTTTTTGATACTTATTAAAAAAATATACTTATGAAGTTTTTAGGAAATGTAATTGCCACAGTTATTGGTATTTTTGTATTTATTATGCTCTTCTTTTTTGGAGTAATTCTTATTGGAGCAATTTTTGGCGGAGATGACACTGTTTCAGTCAAAAGCGATTCGGTTATAGAATTAAATCTAAAACAAATTAAAAATGATTATGCCGGAAAATATAAAGACCCGTGGATAACTGTTTTCTCTGACAAAAAAGAAATTGGTTTAACCGATGTTATCAATGCCATCGAAGCAGCAAAAAAAGATGATAAAATTAAAGGAATTTCGATTTTAAATGATGAATCTTCTTTAGGATTAGCTCAATATAAAGATTTGAGAAATGCCCTTGAAAGTTTTAAAAAATCAGGAAAATTTGTTTGGGCTTACGCCAATACGTATTCGCAAAAAGAATATTATTTAAATTCTGTAGCCAATACTATTTATTTAAATCCGGCTGGCGATTTAGATTTTAAAGGACTTTCGTCTGAAGTAATGTTCTTTAAAGATTTTCAGGATAAAACAGGTATTCATATGGAAGTGATTCGTCACGGAAAATACAAAAGCGCTGTTGAACCATTTTTAGAAAACAAAATGAGCGATGCCAACAGAGAGCAGGTAACAGCTCTTTTGAACTCGATCTGGACTACTGTTTCTACTGATATTTCTAAAAGCCGAAACATTCCTCTTCCTAAATTAAATGAGATTGCAAACGGCTTATTGGCACGAACTCCCGAAATGGCAAAAGCACAACATTTAGTTGATATTGTAGCGTATGAAGATGTTTATCACGATGCTATTAAAAAAGCATTAAAAGTAACCGGTGATGATGATTACAACAAAATTTCGATTTTAGATTATACTCAAAATAATATTACAACAGCTTTAACAAATACTGCAACAGATCAAATTGCTATTATTTACGCTCAGGGCGAAATACAAAGCGGAGAAGGCGATGTTACTGTAATTGGTGAAGGTTCTATGCGTCGTTCTTTGCAGGAAGCACGCAAAAATGATGATGTAAAAGCAATTGTACTTAGAATTGACAGTCCGGGCGGAAATGCACTTACATCAGATTTGATCTGGAGAGAAATCGAAGTCACCAAAAAAATAAAACCGGTTGTAGTTTCTATGGGGAATTATGCGGCTTCAGGAGGATATTATATCGCTTGTAATGCCAACAAAATTTTTGCCGAGAACAATACAATTACAGGATCTATAGGTGTTTTTGGAATTTTACCCAACTTTAGCCCATTAGCTAACAAATTAGGAATTAATACCGAACAGGTAAAAACACACGAAAACTCAGCAAATTATAGTCCGTTTGTTCCTGTTGACGAGAAGTTTAAAGCCTTTACATTAGAAGGAGTTGAACATATTTACAACACCTTTGTAACGCATGTGGCTGAAGGCCGAAAAATGACTTTTGCCAAGGTAGATGCTATAGCACAAGGAAGAGTCTGGTCCGGAACTGAAGCTGTAAAAATTGGTTTAGTTGATAAAATTGGCGGATTAAATGATGCAATTGCCGAGGCTGCAAGAATTGCCAAAATAAAAACTTACAGTACACAAAACTATCCAGAATACGAGAAAACACTTAACGATCTTCTTTCTAATTTGCCTTTTGCACAATCTAAGGAAGCTTTTATTAAAGAAGAAATTGGCGAAGAAAACTATATGCTTATTGAGCAGGTAAAAAGACTTCAAAAACAAAAAGGAGTTCAGGCAATGCTTCCATTTGGATTAAACATTAAATAATTCCATTACAAAATGAAAAAGCTGTTTGCTCTTGTTGCTGTTTTCTTTTTGAGTATGCTGCATGCTCAAACCAAAACCGAAAGTACCTTTAAAGAATCGCCATTGGTTCTAAAGATTAATCTAATTGAAATATTTGGTACACTTACCACTCCTGCTGCAGGAACAAAATTTCCGGTAGCATTGATCATTGCCGGTTCCGGACCAACAGATCGGGATGGCAATAATGCGATGATGAAAAACAATTCTCTAAAGTTACTGGCAGAAGCTCTGGCAAAAAACGGAATTGCATCATTACGATATGACAAAAGAGGAATTGGTGAAAGTAAAGCCGCAGCTGTAGCTGAATCCAGTCTGGTTTTTGAAAATTATACCGAAGATGTAAAAAGCTGGATTAATTTATTAAAACAAGACAAACGTTTCTCGAAAGTTATTGTTATCGGACATAGTGAAGGTTCGCTGATTGGAATGATTGCCGGAGGAAAAGCAGACAAGTTTATTTCTATTGCAGGCTCAGGAGAATCGGCAGACAAACTAATTAAAACACAAATCGCCTCTAAATCAAATAAACAATTAGAGGATTTGACTTTTCCTATTATTGATAGTTTAAAAAGCGAAAATACTGTAAAAAAGGTTGATCCTATGCTTAATTCTCTGTTTAGAGCCAGCATTCAGCCTTACCTGATTTCGTGGTTTAAATATAATCCTCAAACAGAAATTAAAAAACTAACTGTTCCTGTTTTAGTTGTTCAGGGAAACCATGATTTGCAGGTTACAGTAAAAGATGCCGAACTTTTATCTCAGGCCAACAAAAATGCCGAACTTTTGATCGTTGATAAAATGAATCATGTTATGAAAATTATTGACGGCGATGTTCAGGCCAATATGGCAAGTTACAATAACGAGAGTCTACCCATCTCAGAAGTAATGACAAACAAGATTATTTCTTTCATTAAAAAATAACTGACATCATAAAAGCATTAAAAATCCGTTTGAACTTTATTCAGACGGATTTTTATTTTTAACACAATTAAGGATATTTCTTATATTTTACAAAAACTTTATCTGCGAACTCCATCAAAAAAAGTTATTTTTGCACGAATCAATTATCAATTTAAACTCTCAACTCTATTTATATGTTAAAGAAAATTTTAAAAATTACAGCCATTGTTCTTGTGGTAATTGTAGCTGCATTATTCGCCATTCCTTATTTCTTTAAGGATCAAATAAAAGCTAAAATTGCAGAAGCAATTAACAAAAGTGTTGATGCAAAAGTAAGTTTTACTGATGCTGATTTAAGTTTGTTTAGAAACTTTCCGAATGCTACGGTTGGTATCGAAAAATTAGTTATCATCAACAAAGCTCCTTTTGAAGGTGATACTTTGGTTTCGTTGGGCGAATTAAATTTAAAAATGAGCATTAAAGAACTTTTCAAAGGAAAAGAAGAACCTTTAAACATTCAGGGAATAAGTTCTACAAATGGTTTAATTAATATTATCTTCAATAAAGATGGTGTTGGCAACTTTGATATTGCTCTAAAAGACAAGAAAGAAACAGAGAAAGATGATAAGAGCAAACCACTTTCTTTAAAAATTCAAAATTACAAAATCGAAAATTTTACTTTTAGATATATCGATCAGGGTTCTAAAATAAAAATGGTAATCGACAGCTTAAACCATGAAGGAACAGGTGATTTTACGAATTCAAAATTAGATCTGACAACAAAATCTACTGCCAAAGTTTCTTTGGATATGGATAAAATTAATTACATGAAAAATGTAAAATTAACTTTAGATGCAGTTCTTGGAATTGATTTGGAGCAAAGCAAATACACCTTTAAAGAAAACAAAGCTTTAATTAACCAATTACCATTAGAATTTGACGGATTTATCCAAATGGCAGAAAAAAAGCAGATTTATGATTTGAAATTTAAAACCCCAACCTCATCTTTTACAAACTTCTTAGGCTTGATCCCTTCAGCTTATGCTTCTAGTTTAGACGGAGTGAAAACAACCGGAGATTTTACAGTAAAGGGTTTTGCTAAAGGTGAACTTACGGATACAACTGTTCCTAAATTTAATGTTGAAATTGCGTCAAATAATGCTTCTTTTCAATATCCTAATTTACCAAAATCGGTTCAGAATATTGTGATCGACACTAAGATTATTAATGAAACCGGAATTTTAAATGATACTTATGTTAACTTGGACAAACTATCATTTAGAATTGATCAGGATGTTTTTAATGCCAAAGCAAATATTAAAAACATTACAGTGAATCCGTTTGTAAATGCGGCTTTAAAAGGAACTATCAATTTAGCCAACCTTTCAAAAGCATATCCAATTAAAATGGACAAACCACTTGCCGGTATTTTAAAAGCCGATGTTACTACACAATTTGATATGGCATCTGTAGAAAAAAGCCAATATCAAAACATTAAAAATGCCGGAACTATGAGTTTATCAGGATTTAAATATACTGATGAAAACAATAAATCTATGAACATTAGTACTGCTTTGGTTGAATTTAACCCAAGTACAATCAACCTGAAAAAGTTTGATGCTACAACCGGAAAAAGTGATTTAAGTATTAATGGAGTTTTGGAGAATTTTTATGGTTTTATGTTTAAAAAACAAGAGCTAAAAGGAAACTTCAATATGAGTTCAAACCAGTTGGCTGTTGATGATTTTATGACTACCGGAGAGCCTGCAACTGAAAAAACAACAGCAAAACCATCTGAAGCAATGAAAATTCCTGCTTTCTTAAACTGTACTTTAAATGCAAAAGCAACAACGGTTTTATATGATAACTTAAAACTAAAAGATGTTTCAGGAAAGCTAATTGTGAAAGATGAAAAAGCGACTTTAGAAAACTTTAAAACCTCAATTTTTGGGGGAACTATTGGCTTAACAGGAACAGTTTCTACCAAAACAAAAGTTCCTACTTTTGATATGAATTTAGGCTTCAATCAGGTTGATATTTCACAAACTTTTACGCAATTAGACATGATGAAAAAAATTGCGCCTATTGCGGGAATTATCAATGGTAAATTAAATTCTACTATAAAATTAAACGGAAATCTGGATGCTAAAGAACTTACTCCGGATTTAAAATCTATTTCGGGAGATTTAATCGGACAATTGCTTTCGACTACTGTAAATGCTAAAAATTCAACAGTCTTAAACGCTTTAACTTCAAACATTAAATTCATCGATATGAATAAGGTGAATTTAAATGATATTAAAGCTGCCCTGACATTTGAAAACGGTAAGGTAAATGTAAAACCATTTGATATTAAATATCAAGACATTAAAATTACTGTTGGCGGAACGCATGGTTTTGATCAAACGATGAATTACAACTTAAAATTAGATGTTCCGGCTAAATATCTGGGCAACGAAGCAAATGCTTTTCTTGCAAAAATGTCTCCGGCAGATGCAGCAAAACTGGAAAACATTCCAATTAATGCCATGATTACAGGCAACTTTTCGAATCCGAAAATATCTACTGATATGAAAACTGCTGTTACAAGTTTAGCAACTCAGGTTGCCAATCAGCAAAAAGAAAAGCTTACTCAAAAAGGGGCTTCTGCTCTTAGTGATCTGATTAATAAAAACACAAAAGCAAAAGACACTACGCAAGCGGCAAAAACCGAAAAAGAACAAAAGACTCAGGAGGTTACTAAAAAAGCAACTGACTTAATAAATGGTTTATTCAAGAAGAAAAACTAAAACAAAAAGAGAGGCATTCGTTGCGACGGATGCCTCTCTTTTTTTACTCTTTATAGATTTATATTGCTCTTGAATAAATTTTTAATCTGCCATTATTCAAGATAGAATTTATCGTTTTTATGTATTCTTTCTGCGTGTACAAAGTCACATCAATACCAATACTGGAATTGTCATATGGCTCATATTTTTTCAGGTTTGAAACAGAAAACAAGCCTATAGTTGGAGTTTGTACAGCACTTGCCAAATGCATAATACCGCTATCGGCACCAATAAATAAATCAGCATTAGCAATAACAGATCCTATTTCGCGAATATCCTTGCTATAAAAGGCTGGTGCTTTAAAATCAATTTGCGAAACATTTTCTACCGGCAAAATTTCAATAATATTGTAATTCTTATATTCTTCTGTGAGTTGGTCATAAAAACGTTCCCACCACTCTTCTGAAAGACATTTGGTTCCGGTTGCATAGGTAAAGATGCAGATAGTTTTTTTATCGCTGTTTCCCAGGTCATTTAAAAGTTTTTTGCCATTGGTAATTTCAGCAGAAGATAATTTAAGATCTAAAGGAGCTACAATTTTATTGCTTTTCACTAATCTTAGTTTGGTTAAGTAGTTTCGAAAGTTATAAACGGGATATTTTGCAATGTGATCGTAATCATTTTTTTGCTGTGACTGCTCATCATTAGAATCTCCGTAAAATTTGTATTTAGCATTTGAGAACCGCACTGCTAATCTGCCTGAAGAGGAATTTTGATCTACGTTGATCGCCATATCATATGGCTCTTTTTTTATTGAAATCCAAACCTTTAGGTATTCAAGTAAATCTTTAAAAGGTTTTTTAGGCAAGTGAATTGTTTTATCGACAACATCGTAATTTTCAAAAATAACAGGGGCTAATGTTCCTTTTACAAATAAATCGATTTTACAATTTGGAAACGTTTCAACAACTTCCTGAACAAGAGGCGTAATGAGTAAAAGATTGCCTAATCTTCCGTTTGGCCTGCAAATCAAAACTCTTTTTATTTCGGTTTTATCAACCAAAATAAAATCATCTTCCATTTTGGGCTTTCCAAGGTTTTTGGTCAGATTGCGCATTATATCGCGCCTGTAGTCGTTTATTTTGCTTAAAACACTCATCCTATTAAATATTTCATTGATTAAAATTCTCTTTTTAAATTTAAAAACAACCTACTTTATGTATTACTACTAAACTACCTCCTCTTTTTATTTAAAATTAAACTTTTGTGATAAATAATTATTACAAAATTGTAATCAAATGTTTCAATATTCAAACCACAATTCTTACTAATAAATATACTAAACAACTTTAAATCAAATAACTATATAAAAGCTTTTTTTACTAATTAGACATTCACAGTTATAACATAAACATAGGTGTCAGAGCCATAAAAATTAGGGCCCGGCCATTTAAAAACATCAAGAAATACCAATCGGAGCAAAAATTTCCGAAAACGTTTTAGGTAAGAAAAAGATGTCTTTTATTGAGAATACAAAACAATTCTTACAAAATAAATTTATGTTTGGTTTAGAATCTAAAATTTATTACTAACCAAACTATTTATTAATGATGAAAAACAATTTATTACGAAAATTATTAATTTTTATAATGTTCTTTTTTTTAGGATTTTCATATTCACAAAGCATTACCGGAAAGATATCTTCTGTAGATGGCCCACTTCCGGGAGTATCTGTTACTGTAAAAGGCACAGCAAATGGTACTCAAACAGACCTTGACGGACTTTATAAAATTCAGAAGGCAGATAAAAATGCAATTCTGATTTTCAGTTACATTGGATTACAAAATCAAGAAATTCCAGTTTCAGGAAAAAGTATAATTAATGTTTTCATGGAAGATGAACAAAGCGAACTAAAAGAGGTTATTGTTGTGGGCTATGGCTCTGTAAAAAAGAAAGAAGCTACCACTGCGGTCGAAACCTTAAAATCTGAATCTTTTAACAAAGGGATATCTACTTCTCCAGAGCAACTGCTTCAAGGAAAAATTGCTGGTGTACAAGTTACGAGTAGTAGTGGAGAACCGGGAGGAGCAAACTCTGTACGAATTCGCGGAATCTCTTCAATTCGTGCTGGCAGTGATCCACTATATGTAATTGATGGTGTCCCTATTGGAGGTGGAAATGTAAGTGCCGGGACTTCAAATGTGGGACTGGGTGAGCAATCTGCGAGAAATCCTTTAAATTTCATAAACCCATCAGATATTGCCAGTATGGACGTTCTAAAAGATGCTTCGGCAACAGCAATTTATGGCTCTCGTGGTGCTAATGGTGTAATTATTATTACAACAAAAAAAGGTAAAAAAGGTACTGGTGAAATGACATTTAATATCTCTAATACTATTAGTGCTATTTCGCATGATTACAATTTACTCACAGCAAAAGAATTTGCCGCTGCGTCTCCTCAAAATGATAAAGGATCGAGTGATGATGCCTTCAATTCTATTTTAAGAACAGCTATTACGCAATCGTACGATTTAGGTTTTAGCGGAGGGGGAGAAAACGGAACACATCGCTTTTCATTAGGGTATTTAAACCAGGAAGGTATTATAAAAAACTCTGACTTAGCAAAATACAACGCTAGTGTTAACTTAACTCAAAAAGTATTAGAAGATCGTGTTACGTTAGAATCCTCCTTGATGGCTTCGCTCATCAGAGACCAGGCTCCACCTTTATCAAATAATGTTGGAGCCGAAGGTGACTTAATAATTTCTGCCCTAAAATGGAATCCAACTTTAAATCTCTATAATCCTGACGGAAGCCTTACCCGAGCAGAAAATTCGGAATTTAATAAAAACCCACAGAATTTATTAAAATATTATACGGATCGAACAGAAACTATTCGTGTCCTGAGTAATATCGCAGCTACTGCTAAAATTATAAAAGGACTAGATTATAAAATAAGCTTAGGAATTGATTATTCAAACTCAAATCGAGGGGTTGGATATTCAAGTTTAATAGAAGCAAATCGAATTTCAAACCCTAATACTCCTGGAATGGGTGGAGCAGCTTCAAAAAGTACTGTTATAAGATCTAATTACGTAATAGAAAATACGCTAAATTATAATACTGATCTTTCGGAAAAATTTAAACTAAATGCATTAGCAGGCTATTCATTTCAAAAATTTGAAAACAAAGGAAATACCTTCATTGGTACAGGTTTTGGCAAATATACGGATCAGAATTATTACCTGAAAAATATAACTGCAGCCAGACAATATGCTACATCAGGAAATTTTGCACAATTTGCCTATTTTGATCCTAGCAATAAGTTGCAATCTTTCTTTGGGAGAGCAGGTTTTACCTATAACGACAAATATATTTTCTCAGGAATAATTAGAGCGGACGGCTCTAGTAAATTTGGGCAAAGTAATAAATATGGTTACTTTCCTGCTGCATCGTTTGCATGGAAAATAAGTAATGAAAGCTATGCTCCTAAAATTTTTAATGATTTAAAACTACGCTTAGGATGGGGAATGACCGGAAATCAAGACTTTCCTGCAGGAGCAGCCAGTACTTTGGTAGGACCAGTTGAAGGGGTACCAACTATTGTAAACAACGGAAATAAGAATCTAAAATGGGAATCAACAACACAATATAATATCGGAATCGATTTTGCCCTTCTTAACAGCAGATTAACCGGTTCTGCCGATATATATACCAAACAAACCAATAATCCATTACTAGAAGTTCTGGTGCCAGTTCCCGCGCTTTATTCAAAAGCTTGGTCTAATTTATCTAACACTAAAATTACATCAAGAGGAATTGAGTTCACTGCAAATTATAGAATCTTAAATCAGGATAATTTTTCATGGGATTTTGGTGCAAACTTTGGCTTTAATGATAGTAATATAAAAGGTTTAGCACAAGATGGATATCCTACAGGTATTGCAACCGGAATTTTATCCGGCCCCGGATTAGGAGGTACTTCACAAGGCCATTATGACGGACAAGAACTGTATCAATTTTATTTATTACAATTTGAAGGATTTGATGAAAACGGAATATCAAAATACACCGATTTAAATCATGATGGTCAGATTACCGATAAAGACAAAGCATATTCTGGAAGTGCCAATCCTAACTTTACCTTAGGATTAAATACTTCATTGCGTTATAAATCATGGGATTTTACAGCTAATGGTTACGGCTCTTATGGAAGGGAAATATATGACAATACTGAAAATGCAATTTTTAATGCCAGAGCCTTAAACTTTGGAAATAACGTCCCAACCTATGTATTAAACAATGGTGAAAATCCTACCGAAAACAGTAATGCTCCATCTACAAGATACTTACAGTCCGGTGATTTCTTCCGATTAGCAAACGTTACATTAGGCTATAGTTTTCAGGGGGGTACAAACGGATTTCTTAAATGGATAAAATCTATGCGTATTTACTGTACCGCATCAAATCTATTCGTAATTACACCATATAGAGGTTTTGATCCCGAAGTAAACTCCAACAAATCTATAAACGGAATTCCTTCCTCCGGAATTGATTATGCATCTTATCCAAAAGCAAGAACCTTTTCTCTAGGGCTTAATTTTAATTTATAAACTATGAAAATCATGAAAAAACTAATCGCATTCATTTCATTATCTTTTCTAGCGTTAACAGCATGTTCTTTGAATGAAGAGTTAAATGATAAAATTACCAAAGAAAACTCAAACAATCTTTTAGGTTCTGAAGAAGCTTTAGCAAGCGCCTATAGACAATTAAGATCTTTTCAAACAATCGATTTTCAGTTCTCATTACAAGAGCATACATCAGATGAATTGGCAGGCCCAACTCGAGGAAACGACTGGGATGACAATGGAAAATGGCGTAGCTTACATTTACACAATTGGACTCCAGAAAATGAAATCGTTACTACTTCCTGGAGAGAATTAAACAAAGGCTTGGCATTTGCACTAGATGCACAAACGTATCCTTTAAATAGTAGCCAGAAAGCACAGGCTATTTTTATTGAGTCCTTCTATATTTTTGAAATTACCGATCTATTTGGACAAGTTTCATTGCGTAAACCAGGAGAAGATGTAAGTACACTTCCATCAATACAGCTTGGCAGAACAGAAGCAATAGATTATGCGATTGAAAAACTTGAAGCTGTACTGACAGATTTACCAGACTGTACTGCTTCAACATCGAGCATTGCCAATAAAAATGCAGGGAATGCTTTGCTTGCAAAAATGTATTTAAATAAAGCCGTTTATAAAGCTACGGATCCGGATGGAAAACCTCAAATCGCAATTACATTTTCTAATCAGGACTTAGCCAAAGTTTTAAGTTTTGCAGATGCTGCTATGTCTGGTCGAGCCTTAACCACTGCATCAAATTTTTATGATAACTTTTCGCCAACAAATGGGGAAACTTCTCCTGAATTAATTTTTACATCAAAAAACACCAACTCTGCAGGAGGTGAATTATATAAAATGTATCGAATGACATTGCATTATAATCAAAATCCAAGTGGTTGGAATGGTTTTGTAGCCCTGACCGATTTATACAATAAATTCACTCCAAACGATGTTCGCTTTACGGGTACAAGAGATGGCCTAACCAATATATCAGGTATCAAAACCGGAATCTTAATAGGACAACAATACGACCAAAAAGGTACTGCTTTAATTAGTGACGGTAACAATCCACTAATTTTTACTCCCGAATTTAGTTTAACAAATTCATCAAAAACAAATGGTTTGAGAGTTATAAAATACCTTCCAGACTACGCAAATTTAGACCAACCAAACAATGATTGGGTATTTATTCGCCTTGCTGATGTTATGCTTATGAAAGCCGAAGCGATGGCAAGAATGGGAAATACTGCCGAAGCTATGTCAATTGTTAATGAGATTAGAATTAATCGTAATGCGCCATTATTAACTACTTTAACTATAGATACTATTCTAGACGAAAGAGCAAGAGAACTATACTGGGAAGGACATCGCCGAAGAGATCAAATACGTTTTGGAACTTTTCTTAATCCTGTACAAGAACGCTCAACAAAATCTGATCGCCATGTCATGATCTTTCCAATTCCGTTGGATGATTTATCAGTAAATCCTAATTTGCATCAAAATCCAGGTTATTAAAACAGTATATTTAAAACTAAGATTACTACAACTTAAAGCATCATAAAAACAATCATTAATATGAAAACAAATCTAAATATTTTATTTCTGTCATTTTTAATCAGTCCATTTTTATTTGGACAATCAAAATCAGATCCATGGAATCTATATGCCGATTCAAGAGAGAATTATTATGGAATAACAGTGGCAAACGGGCAAATTGGTATTGTAACTGATGCCACACCATTAAAAACAAAAGAAATAATTTTAAACGGTGTATATGACGCAAGTCCGGAAAATGGAATTAGCCGAATAGTAAGAGGAATTGAGTTTTTAAATCTAAAAATGACCATAAATAATCAATTGATTGAATCCAACAATATCAAAAAATGGAACCAAACCGTTTCGATGAAAGAAGGAATTAGTACTACTTCTTTTTCATTTAAGGATTTAGCAACAATTAAATACAGTATTCTCGCCAATAGATCTCTGCCCTATTCCGCGATGGCAATTGTAGAAATTCTTCCTCTGGAAAACATTGAGATTACCGCTAATAACTATATGTCGGTTCCTGAAGAATTAAAAGAAGTTAAAACACAATTTCGAACTTTAAAAGACAATGATTTTTTAATGCCGATATTTGGAACTTCAGCGAAAACGTCAACCAGAAAATATACTGTATCTGCATCGACTACTTTTCTTTTTGATGATAAAAAAGAAAATTTAAAACAAACCGGTAATGAAGTTGGATTTAGTACAAAACTGATGAAAGGAAAAAAATATCGATTTGCAATTGCAGGAGGAATTTGCACTTCCAAAGACGTAAGCGATCCTTTGAATGAATCCGAAAGACAACCTATTTATGCCATGCAGGAAGGTATTGATAAAATGTTGAGCAAACATAAAAATGCCTGGAATGAACTTTGGGAAACAGGAGATATCGAAATAGAAGGAGATCTTGATTCTCAACAACGCATTCGTTTTGCGCTTTATAATTTATATTCTTTTATACGACCAAACAGCAGGTTAAGCTTACAACCAATGGGATTATCATCTCAGGGATATAATGGTCATGTTTTTTGGGATACCGAACTCTGGATGTATCCAACCCTCTTAGCTTTGCAACCAGAAATGGCAAAATCATGTTTAGATTATCGCTCAGACAGGTTAGACAAAGCACAACAAAAAGCGAGTATTTATGGTTACAAAGGAGCTATGTTCCCTTGGGAATCTGATGACACTGGAGAAGAAGCTACTCCTACCTGGGCATTAACAGGGGTATTTGAACAACATATTACTGCTGATGTTGCTATTGCTTTTTGGAACTATTATACCTATACCCAAAATAAAGAGTGGTTAAAAAAGGAATGGAGAGTCTTTAAAGAAACCGCTGATTTTTGGGCAAGCAGAGTCGAAAAAAATGCCGATGGGACATACTCTATTTTAAATGTAGTAGGTGCAGATGAGTATGCGCAGCATGTAGATGATAATGCTTTTACAAATGCCTCAGTAATTGAAGCTTTGAAAAATACAATTAAAGCAGCTAAAATTTTAAATGAGCCTATTGATCCAAAATGGGTATCTATTTCTGAAAAACTGATGATTCATAAAGAAAATGGAATTACTCAAAATTACAAGGGCTATAAAGGACAAATTATTAAGCAAGCCGATGTTAACTTACTAGCTTATCCATTACATATAATAACAGATAAAGATCAAATAAAACGTGATTTAGAATACTATGCCGATAAAATCGATAAAAAAGATGGCCCAGCAATGGCTTATGGAATTTTATCTGTCTTATATTCAAAATTAGACGATAAAGACAAAGCTTATGACTATTTTGTTAAATCGTATTTGCCAAATAGTCGTCCTCCATTTGGTGTATTTTCAGAATCGGCCGCCAGCAATAATCCATATTTTGCAACTGGAGCCGGAGCTATGCTACAAGCAGTAATTTATGGTTTTGGAGGTGTCGAACAAACTGATTCTGGTTTAAAATATAATAAAGGATCGCTTCCTAAAAAGTGGAAATCATTAAAAATAATAGGATTAGGACCGGAGAACAAAACAATTTTTATCAAAGATTAAATAATCTGGCAAAAAAGTAAAGAGTCTGAAAATTTAATTTTCAGACTCTTTACTTTTATACATTAATTGTGACCACATAACCTTCTGATCCGCGAATGTTAAATACAGTTCCGTTTTCAAAAATTAAATACTGACCTTTGATTCCTGTTAATGTTCCTTGAAAAGATGGTGTCTTATCTAAATTTAAACTTACTATTTTAGTCGGATAACTTAAAACCGGATAATTTAGTTCGTACAAATCATTTTTCTGATTGTAAAAATACTCTTGTACCTCAGCCGGAATTAAACTTTCGACTTTGGCTTTTTCAGCCACTAAATCAAAACTTCCATTGGTATTCTGAAGCATTTTTCTCCAGTTTGTTTTATCTGTATAATGATCTTTTAAGGCAACCTCTGTAATTCCGGCCAAATATCGATTTGGAACCTCAACAATAGCAATTGCCTGTGTAGCACCCTGATCAATCCAGCGGGTTGGCACCTGAGTTTTACGGGTAACGCCCACTTTTACTTCACTTGCCAATGCCAAATATACGATATGAGGCTGCAATTGTACTTTTTGCTCATACTCTAAATCACGATCTGCAATACCCAAATGTGCAGTACTTAGTTCGGGTCTCATAATCCAGTCGCCAACAGCCGGACTGGAATAAAAACACTCATAGCAAAAGCCCTGACGGTATATTTTTTTCTTCTTGTGACAATTGAGGCATTCAAAACCAATAAAATTAATCTCAATCTCCTTATTCAACAACTGATTCATGTTTAGAAAACTGTCTTCGAAAACCAAATAATACTGAATTGGGTTTCCTAGCTCAGTTTGCATTTTGGTAAGTACTCCTTGATATGTCATTATATTTTTAGATTGGTGATTTTAGATTTTAGATTGCTTGCCAGAGTTCTGAATTTTAATTCTTAAAATTCATCTTTAGTGAAAATAGAATGCTTTTTTTTACAAAAAAACACTATTTTTGATACAACGACAAAGTTAATATTTGTACGTCGATATTCAAATTTTAAATTTCTTGATTTTATACCAATTGTAAAATCTGAAACCTAAAATAAATAATCTAAAATCTAAAATCTCTCCATGCCCTTATCAATAATCAACTCTTTTGCTTCCTGGGTCCTAAAACAAAGGATACATCAAATCGAACTTTTTTTAAAATACCCAAATGAAGTTCAGGAAGAACTGTTGCACAATTTATTGATGACGTCAGAAAATACAATTATTGGAAAACAGTATGATTTTGAATCGATAAATTCATATCAGACTTTTACCGAAAGAGTTCCGATTGCAACTTATGAAGAACTTCAGCCTTTAATTGAACGTACAAGACAAGGAGAACAAAATGTGTTTTGGGAAACTCCTATAAAATGGTTTGCCAAATCGAGCGGAACTACAAATGCCAAAAGCAAATTTATTCCGGTAAGCAACGAAGCTCTGGAAGATTGTCATTACAAAGGCAGTAAAGATCTGCTTTGTTTGTATCTGAACAACAACGAGGATTCGGAATTGTTTTTGGGCAAAAGCCTTCGTTTAGGCGGAAGCTCTCAGATTTACGAAAACAACAATACTTTCTTTGGTGATTTATCGGCCATATTAATTGAAAATATGCCAATCTGGGCTGAATTTAGCAGTACTCCAAGCAGCAAAACCTCCTTAATGACCGAATGGGAGTCTAAAATTGCGGCGATTATCAATGAAACTAAAAATGAAAATGTGACCAGTTTTGCCGGAGTTCCGTCCTGGATGTTGGTTTTAATGAATAAGGTTCTGGAAAACACAGGAAAAGGAAACCTGCTTGAACTTTGGCCAAATCTGGAAGTTTACTTTCATGGCGGCGTAAGTTTTTCTCCTTATAAAGACCAATACAAAAAAATATTACCTAGTAAAGATTTTAGATATTACGAAATATACAATGCTTCTGAAGGCTTTTTTGCGATTCAGGATCTGAACAATTCCAGCGATTTATTGCTGATGCTGGATTACGGAATTTTCTATGAATTTATTTCGATGGATACTTTTGGAACTCCAAATCAAAAAGTGGTACGTTTGGCAGATGTTGAATTGAATAGAAACTACGCAATTGTTATTACTACAAATTCCGGATTATGGCGTTATTTAATTGGTGACACTGTTCGATTTACTTCTTTAAACCCATACAGGATTCGAATTACAGGCAGAACCAAACATCATATCAATGTTTTTGGTGAAGAATTAATGGTCGAAAACACTGATCAGGCAATTGCTAAAGCCTGCCAGATTACCCAAACTGAAGTAATTGATTATACGGTTGCTCCCATTTTTATGCAGGACAAAGAAAAAGGGGCTCACGAATGGATGATCGAGTTCAAGAAAAAACCTGCCGATGTTGGTCTTTTCCAGAAAGTACTGGATGAAACGCTGCAAACTTTAAATTCTGATTACGAAGCGAAACGCTACAACAATATGACGTTGAATCCTTTGGTGATTAATGTTGCTCGTGAAAACTTATTTTATGACTGGCTAAAAGAACGTGATAAATTAGGCGGACAACATAAAATCCCGAGACTTTCGAATCAGAGAGATTATCTGGAACAATTAAAGGAGATGTAAGGTTTAAAATTCAACAGATTATAAAAGTTTATAATTTAACAAATAATAATGAGCGAAATCAAAATTACATTGAGTAGAAGAAAACTGCTTTTTGGACTTATATGTTCAATATTATTTGTTGTATTAGGAATTCAATTTATACTAAAGCCAGAAAGATATATTTCTTTCGTTTTTAGAAATATTGATTTCATTAGAATTGCTGGTTTTGCTTCTCTGATTTTTTTCGGATTATGCTCAATTTATATCTTACTCAAAGCCTTTGACAAGAAACCTGGATTGATAATTAGTTAAGATGGAATTATCGACAATTCAAATTTTAGTAGTCCTGGCTTGATTAAATGGTCAGAAATAACAGGGATAAGGACACAACAAGTTATGTCAACTAAATTTTTATTAATTGATGTTTCAAATCCGGAAAAATTTATTCAGAAAAGCTCAAGTCTTAAAGCATGGCTTATGAAAACTAACTTAAAAATGTACCGTACTCCATTATCAATTACTTCGAATAGCTTAAATTATAATTTCGACAATCTTGAAAAATTATTACATGCCGAATGGAATAAACATAAAAGCTATTCTCTATAGAGAAGATTCTTATTCTTTGATTGAAAAATTAAAAACCGATAAATCCACTAAACCTAAAGGCTAGCACAAGAGCCCCACTCTGAAACACAATCAATTTTAAAATCATTTACTTTTCGGGTACGAGCGAGAAGCTCGCACTAGTATAATATGCAGTTCTATTTGTCTTGATAAAAGGACAAATGACACAAAATGCATTTATAAATACTAACGCATGAGGGATAGAAGTGGAAATCCTTTTGTGCCGGGGTTCGGCACAAAAGATTGCAACGGATAGCCCGGCCCAGAGGGGCATGCCCATAAAAAAACCTTAGCTTTTATTGAAAACTAAGGTTTTTATTTTTTTATTTGATGTCAGGCAGAGCGAAGTCAAAACCCTTTCTAATATAAAAGTCTTCGATTTTGCTCAGGGTGACATTTGCTTACTACATCATATCTATATACCGGTCATGGTATCCTAATAAGTATAAAACCCCGTCAAGTCCTAAACTAGAAATTGAGGTTGAGGCGTTTTCTTTTACTTTTGGTTTGGCATGAAAAGCGATTCCTAAACCGGCTAAATTTAGCATTGGTAAATCGTTTGCTCCATCTCCAACCGCAATGGTTTGATTGATGTGAATTCCTTCTTTTTCGGCAATTGCTTTTAGGTATTCTGCTTTCTTTTGTCCGTCTACGATATCTCCTAAATATTTACCGGTAAGTTTTCCGTTTTTTATTTCTAACTGATTGGCATGAACGTAATCGATTCCGAGTTCTTTTTGAAGATAATCTCCGAAATAGGTGAATCCTCCGGAAAGAATTGCCGTTTTATAACCGTAATATTTTAAGGCTTTCATTAAACGATGAGCTCCTTTTGTGATGGGTAAATTTTTGGCAACATTTTGTAAAACATCTTCGCTTAAACCTTCCAGCAAAGCCATACGTTGTTTGAAACTTTCGTTGAAATCAATTTCACCGTTCATGGCCGACTCTGTAATCGCTCTTACCTGTGGCCCTACTCCGTTTAATTCTGCCAATTCGTCGATTACTTCGGTTTGAATTAGGGTCGAGTCCATGTCGAAGCAAACCAATCGGCGGTTTCTTCTGTAAATATTATCTTCCTGAAACGAAATATCGACGTTTAAGGTTCTTGAAATTTCCATGAAACTTGCTGTCATGCTAATCTTATCTACAATGTCTCCTGTTAATGATAATTGTATGCATGATCTTGGATATTCTTCTTTTTCGACTACAGAAGTTCTACCGGTTAATCTTATTATAGAAACGATATTTAAATTTTGATCGGATAAGAGTTTTGCTACTGCAGCCAATTGTGAGGCGGCAAGTTTTTCTCCCAATATATTAATGATGTAACGCTGCTTGGATTGTGTTTTTACCCACTTTTCGTAATCTTCAACAGAAATTGGAATGAATTTTACCTTAACTTCTAATTCATAGGCTTTAAAAAGTAAGTCTTTTAAAACTGGTCCAGAGGTAGAACCTGCTTCGATCTCGAACAAAATTCCTAAAGAAAGTGTGTCATGAATATCGGCTTGGCCAATATCCAGAATAATAGCATCATAAGCCGCTAATACTGCTGTTAAACCAGCTGTTACTCCTGGTTTATCATGTCCTGAAACTTTTAATAAAATAATTTCTTTATCCTCTATTGTCATTTTATCTGTGTTGATTTTGAAAGCGACAAAAATCGGCAATCTATTGTTGATAAAAAAGAATATTGTTTGTTTTTTTGAAAAGAAAAAGCACATAAGAATGCGCTTTTTAAATTAATTTAACAATTATGTTCCGCTATTAAAATAACGTAACTTTTTAGTTAGAGCAGATTGCTAAAAGGAGAAATTAAAAAAATCTGCATGTTATTTTTTCTGCCACGAATTCACGAATTTTAATGTCTCAATTTGTGAATTCGCGGAGAATTATTTTCTGAATTATTTCATTGGTTCTGTTTCATCGAAATTTACCATCCAGCTCACGTCGAATTTATCTTTGAACATCCCGAAATAAGCTCCCCAGAAAGTCTTATTCATTGGCATGAAGACAGTTCCGCCTGCAGAAAGTCCGTTAAAAATTCTATCGGCTTCTGCAGCACTTTCTACATTAATAGAAATTGAAAAGTTTCCTCCAAATGCCACATCGCCGGATTGTGTATTACTGTCACTTCCCATTAAAATCGTATTTCCTATTGGCAATGAAACGTGCATTACACGATTTGCATCTTTTTCTGATACCTCAGGACAGCTGCCATTCTCGTCTGCCGGCATGTCTTTAAATTTTCCTATATACGGAAATTCGCCTCCAAAAACTGATTTGTAAAACAGAAATGCTTCTTCGCAATTTCCATTAAAAATTAAATAAGGGTTTACTGTAGTAGCCATGATTTTTTTGCTTTTTTATTTGTTGTTTTTATTTGTAACTATTATTGACTTACCATTCTAATTGGCATTGCAATTTATTCTTCAGAAAGTTCTTTAACGGTTTCTAATCCTTTAGGAAAAGCTTCTTTAAAATAATCGATGTATTTTTCGACAACATCAACCCGAACTGTCAAATTTGTAAATTCATTATCAGCTCTTAATCTATAGGTTTCCATTGCCCCACTCCACTTTTCTGTTTCGGCATCAATTGGTAGTTCCTTAAAGTCTTTAATTTCTCCCAAATGCTTAAATGCCATATATTCATTTGGAATTTTCTTATCGATAATACTGTTCATTCCGTCTCCGTTAACAGACATAAAATGTATTTTATCACCTTCGTTCCATTCACTTATTGCGTATGAATCCTCGCAAAAAGCTCCTGTCCATTTTCGATAGGTTTCATCGTTCCATAAAACAGTCCAGACTTTTTTTATTGGCGCTTTGATTCTAATTTTAAATTCCAGAGTTTCCATAATTATGACAATTTGCTAAAATCCATGAATAAAACATTCCAGCGATGACCGTCTAAATCAGCAAAACCACAGCCGTACATCCAGCCTTGACTTTCGGCTGGCGGACCAAAAACATTACCACCGGCTTCCTGTACTTTCTTTGCCAGCGCGTCAACTTCTTCTTTGCTTTCTGCATCGATGGAGATTAGAATTTCAGAACTTGCTTTGGTATCAGTAATTTTGTTTTGCGAAAAACCTTCAAAAAGTGATTCTTCAAAAAGCATTACTACAAAATTTCCTTCACCCACAACCATGCAGGTTGAACTTGGTGTATCATGTTCTTCATTAAAAGAGAAACCTATTTTTGAGAAAAAAGCTTTAGATTTTGCCACCTCTTTTACGGGCAAATTCAGCCATATTTGCTTTGTCATCTTTTGATGTTTTTCGTTAAACATTTTTTTTAAGATTCTAAGTTTTATTCCTTTGCACCTTTACTCCTGAAGCTTAAAAATTAATTATTCTCTACATAACTTTTAAAATTATCCAGAATAGCCTGCCAGCCGCCGCGTTGCATTTCTTCCGGATTTTCAGTTTCCGGATCAAAACTTTCTATTATTTCGACTCCCTTTGGGGTTTCTGTAAAACTAATTTCTACTTTTCTGCCATCTCCTAAAATGTACTCAATTGCTTTGTTTTTTTCTACCAAAGTATATTCACCTCCAAAATCAAAGCTCATACTGCCATCTTTAGCGGCCATAGTCGATGAAAATTTTCCGCCTTCTCTTAAATCATTTTCTGCATAAGGTGTATGCCAGTCCGGAGAAGCAAAGCTCCATTTTGTAATATGTTCCGGCAATGTCCAGAATTCCCAAACTTTATCTATTGACGCATTAATTGTGTTTTGTATTGTTATCATATTATATTATTTTTAAAGATTATACTTTTTATAAATTGGTTTATTTTCTTAGGTTAAAAAAGCTAAAGGCTTTCGACATACGCTTTAAAATGATCAATTACATTCTGGCACCACTCTTTTTGCATACTTACAGGACTTCCTGCTTCTGGCTCAAATACCTCAGTAATTTTTACCTGATTACCATTATCTTCAAAATGAATACTCCCGGTTCTGCCATCAACAAGTTTATATTCGATTATAGAAAATTTTTCTACTTTGGTATATGATCCTTCAAAATCAAATTGCATGTTTTTGTCCTTTGCCGCCATGGTGTATTTAAATTTACCGCCAACTTTCAAATCGTTTTCTGCATAAGGCGTATGCCAGTTATTGTAAGCATAATTCCATTTCAGAATGTGTTCCGGAATTGTCCAGATTTCCCATGCCTTATCTACAGGAGCATTGATACTGTTTTGAACTGTTATCATTATATTTTTCTTAAAATTTGCTTTAGTTTTATATAAAACTACAAATTATTTAAAGCAAATTTAAAATATTACAATTAGCTTTGAGATACAATAAAAGTCAAATTTAGGGTCATATAAGACAATTTTTTTATTTTTGTATACCATCATTTTCAAAAACAAACAATATCATGAGCAAGAAAGTAGGTTTAATTATACCACATGATTATAAATTATTAAGTATAGCTGCCATTTTAGAGGTTTTTGAAACAGCTAATAAACTCTCTAAAAACCAGCCTTTTTTTGACATTATGGTTTTTCAATCAGCAGAACAAATCCATCAGGAACGTGAGTTTGGTTATAACATCAATTCGATACAGGATTCTGTCGAAATTTTAGATTTGATTTTAATTCCTGCCTTTACCACTGATAATATGAGCGCAATGATTGCTAAGAATAAAAATTTTATTCCGTGGTTAAAAAAACAGCATCAGGCGGGAGCCGAATTAGCCAGTTTTTGTACAGGTGCTTTTTTGTTTGCCGCTTCAGGTTTATTAAACGAAAAACTGGCTACAACACATGTCGATGCCTGTAGTGCTTTTACAAAAGCTTTCCCGATGGTGAAATTAAAACCCGAAGAAACCTTAACAGCCGATGGCAGTTTGTACACCAGTGGCGGTTCTACCTCAACATTTCATTTATTAATTTTATTGATTCAGAAATATTGCGGAAACGAAATTGCAGTTCAGATTGCTAAAATTTTCTCTATTGATTTAAATCGATACAAACAAAGTTATTTTAGCACTTTCAGACCCAATCATTTGCATAATGACACTTTGGTCGCGATGTTACAGCAAAAAATCGAAAGTCAGTATCATAGTATTGAAAAACTGGAAGAAATCACCAAAGATATTCCAACAAGTACCAGAAACATGACACGCAGATTTAAACAGGTAACAGGGATTCCGCCAATTGAATACTTACAGAATATTAGAGTCGAAAGCTCTAAAAAATACCTGGAACAAACCCAACTTTCAATTTCTGAGATTATTGAAAAAACCGGATATAACGATCCCAAAGCGTTCCGTAAAGTATTCTTTAAAATGGTTGGCATGAAGCCTATTGAATATAGAGAAAAATTTAGAGTGCAGTAATTTCTTTAAGGAGCAGACATTTAATCTCGAAAGACCTTTTATCCTGCTCTCCACTATATCTTTTGTGGTGAACCCCACCACAAAAGGATGCCGTTTCGATCAGGGCTATGTGAGACATTTTTATTTTCAGAAGAAAAAGATCTTTGCAAAATGAAAACACCTTTAAAAAAACATAAAAAAACCTGCTCAAAAAATGAACAGGTTTTAAGTAAACTTTGTCAAATAAAAACTCTGACAAACTAATATCTGGATTTATGAAGCAATTTCCATTCGCTTCAATAAATTTTTATTCAGGGTATGTTTTGCATAATCCTTATCGATTGTCAAAATTTTATCATCAGAACTTGGCAATTCGTACATAGCATCTGTTAAGATAGCTTCACATAACGAACGTAATCCACGAGCTCCTAATTTGTATTCTAAAGCTTTGTCAACAATAAAATCTAACGCTTCGTCTGTTATAGTAAATTCGACTTCATCCATTAAAAATAATTTTTGGTATTGTTTTACCAATGCATTTTTAGGCTGTGTCAAAATTGCACGTAATGTTTCTCTGTCTAAAGGATCCATATGTGTTAAAACCGGCAAACGTCCAATGATTTCAGGAATCAAACCAAAGTCTTTAATATCTTTTGGAATAATATATTGCAACAAATTATCTTTGTCGATATTATCTGCATTTTTAGAAGTAGAATATCCCACTGCCTGACGATTTAAACGTTTAGAAATAATACGTTCAACACCATCAAAAGCTCCACCCGCAATAAACAGGATGTTTTGAGTATTTACTTCTACAAATTTCTGATCCGGATGTTTACGTCCTCCTTTTGGCGGCACGTTTACAACTGTTCCTTCCAGTAATTTCAATAAAGCTTGTTGCACACCTTCTCCGGAAACGTCACGTGTTATAGAAGGATTATCGCTCTTACGGGCAATTTTATCTATTTCATCAATAAACACGATTCCTCTTTCGGCTTTGGTTACATCATAATCTGCAGCTTGTAAAAGACGAGTCAAAATACTTTCAACATCTTCTCCTACATAACCAGCTTCTGTAAGTACTGTTGCATCAACGATCGCCAAAGGAACGTCTAACATTTTTGCAATAGTTTTTGCTACTAATGTTTTTCCTGTTCCGGTTTGCCCCACCATGATAATGTTACTTTTTTCAATCTCTACTTCGTCGTCTAATTGCTGTTGCATTAAACGTTTGTAGTGATTGTAAACCGCAACCGACATTACTTTTTTAGTTTGGTCCTGACCAATAACATACTGATCTAAAAAAGCTCTGATTTCTTTAGGTTTCTTTAAAATTAAATCACCAACAAGTTTTGCGCTTCCGCTTGATTTTAATTCTTCTAATACAATTCCGTGTGCCTGCTCAATACACTTATCACAAATATGTGCATTAATACCTGCAATTAATAAATTAGTTTCTGGCTTTTTTCTTCCACAAAACGAACATTCTAATACTACTTTTGCCATTCTTTATTTAGTTGCTAAGCTGCAAAGTTACTAAGTTTCTGATATTTTCAATTAAAAGCTCAAAAACTTAGTAACTTATTAACTTTTATTTTTGTTTCAAGTTTTATCTTGTTTCAGGTTTCAAGTTCACTTTAGCAACTTGAAACCTGAAACCTGAAACTCATTTTTAACCTCTTCTCAATACTTCATCAATCATTCCGTATTCTTTTGCTTCGTCTGCAATCATCCAGTAATCACGCTCACTGTCTTTATGCACTTTATCAAAAGTTTGTCCTGAATGTTGTGAAATGATGTGATATAACTCATCTTTAAGTTTCAACATTTCGCGCAAGTTGATTTCCATATCAGTTGCAACTCCTTGAGCTCCTCCTGATGGCTGGTGAATCATAACTCTTGAATGTGGCAAAGCCGAACGTTTTCCTGCGGCTCCTGCACACAATAAAACTGCTCCCATAGAAGCTGCCATTCCTGTACAAATTGTTGCAACATCTGGTTTGATGTATTGCATGGTGTCATAAATTCCTAATCCTGCGTAAACACTTCCTCCAGGAGAATTTAAATAAATCTGAATATCTTTTGATGCATCTGCACTTTCCAGAAAAAGTAATTGTGCCTGAACAATGTTAGCGATCTGATCGTCGATACCTGTTCCTAAAAAGATAATTCTGTCCATCATTAATCTTGAAAAAACGTCTAATTGAGAAATATTCAACTGACGCTCTTCGATAATATATGGTGTCATATTAGTTGGATTCATTGCTGCTATGATTTTGTCATAGTACATAGCATTTACGCCCTGGTGCTTTGTAGCAAACTTTTTGAATTCTTTACCGTAGTTCATATTTTAAGTGTTCTAAGTTTTACGTTTATTTGTATATATTCTTCATCAAAGGTTGTACCTCTTTCTAAAGAATGTCAATTTGTCTTATTTTCTAGCCCAGATAGTAGTGAAAAGCTTTTTGAAATAACAACTATTTTTTGTTGGTAAAAAAAAGCGACCAGCGGAAGCTCTTTTTTTTGCTTTACAAAAAAAGGCAGTGATGAAAAAACTTGTAACGAATAGCTGGATTAGCTTCTGAAAAGTAATCAAAAATAAATTAAAACAAAAGAGCGCCAGAAAAAACTTCCTGACGCTCAAATATACTTATTATTTTAGAAATTATTCTCCGTAAGATGCAGCAATAAATTCTTCGTAAGTTACTTCTTTTGTTGTTGGGTTTGCTTTTTCTTTAAACAACTCTAACAATTTCTCTGCAACTACTTGCTCTGAAAGTCTTTTCACTTCTTCCTGGTTAGATAAAACTCTTGCCACGATTCCCTGAACTTCTTCTTCAGTTGGGTTTGTTTGTCCAAATTGAGCCATTTGTTGTTTGATAGCGTTTGTTGTAAAAGCTTTCAAATCGTCAAATGTAATTTGGATGTTACTTTGAGCCATTGCTTTTCCTTCGATCAATTGAAAACGTAGTCCTTTTTCAGATCTTGCGTATTCAACTTCAGCTTCTTCTGCAGAAAGTTTTTTCTCTCCAACAGTTTGTAACCATTTTTTAAGGAATGCAGCTGGTAAATCGAATTTTGTATTTTCGATTAGGAAATCCTGAACGTCTAATAATAATTTTTGATCTGCCTGTTGTGCGAATTGAGCTTCAGCATCTTCTTTTATTTTAGCTTTTAAATCTTCAAGAGAAGCTACTTTTCCTTCACCAAAAAGTTTATCAAACAATTCCTGGTTTAATTCTGCCAGTTCAGCACCGTTGATAGCTTCGATTGTAAAGTTTACTTCGATATCTAAACCGTGAACATCATCATGAGATACTTTTAAGTAATCCATTAATTGGTGATCGTCTTCGAATAAACCTTTTGTGCTTACTGTAACAACATCTCCAACTTTTTTACCGATGAATTGATCTCCGGCTTTTTTATTGAAAGTTGAGACAGAAATTGTAGTTGTATTGTTGATTCCTTTTTCTTCGTTTGAGAAAGTTCCTGTCAAATCTGAATCAGCTTCTACTTTATCCTGAGGAATTGCTTTTCCAAATTGTTTTTGAATACGCTCTACTTGTCCGTCGATTAATTTATCATCGGCAGTAACGATATATTTTACGATATTGTTTTTAGCTTCTAAGTCAATTTCGAAGTTTGGCACTAAACCAATTTCGTATTCGAAAGTTAGTTCTTCAGCATCCCAGTTAAAATTTTCATTTTCTTTTGGAAGTGGAGTTCCTAAAAGATTTAATCTTTCAGATTGAATATAACGCTCCAAAGCCAAATCAACTACTTTTTTAACCTCTTCTTGTTTTACGCTTTTTCCGTATTGTTTTTCAACAAGATCTTTAGGAACTTGTCCTTTTCTAAATCCTTTTACTTGCGCCAAAGGCATTTTTTCGTTGATTCTTTTTGCTACCTGACCTTTATAATCCATGTGAACAACTGTCATTACAATTGTTTCATTCACAGCGTCTATTGCTACTCTTTTAATATCCATCTTCTTCTTTAATTTACATAATAAAATTGGGTTGCAAAATTATAAAATTTTTGCAACCCAACCAAGTTTTTAATTTATTGTATTTGAAGGTGTTTAAAACCCGATTTCTATATTTATTTTATTTATCGTCTCCAAGTATCCTGTAAGTAACAGACTGAAAAACAGACAATATAATACTAAAGAACAATGCTGTCCAAAAAGAGTCGACCGCAAAACCTCCCACAATATTAGTACAGAACAAAATAATAATCGCATTTATCACCAGCAAAAATAAACCTAACGTAATAAACGTAACCGGCAATGTCAGGATAACTAATATTGGTTTTATAAAAAGATTTAATAATCCTAATACAATTGCTACAATTATTGCAGTGCCAAAATTTGCAACAACAACTCCGGGCAGAAGTTTAGCGATTAACAAAACCAAGGCTGCAGTAACAAGGAGTCTAAGTAATAGTTTCATATTTTTTGATTTAAAGTTTTAATAAAAGTAATAAAATTTATATCAAAAAAATTACTCTTTTAAGAACTCTGTCGTGATTTCAAAAAATATTTTAGGGTTTTCGGCATGAAGCCAATGCCCTGCATTTGGAATGGTTTCGAACTTAGCCAATGGAAAATGCTGACGTATAGCATCAAAATCTGAATCTAAGATATATCCTGATTCGCCGCCGCGCACAAATAAGGTTGGTTTACTGAAAGTTAGATCATCTGCCAGTGGTTTTCCAATAGCATCAAGATTATTATTGAAAACTTTCAGATTAAATCGAAAAGCCAATTGTCCGGGTTCAATCCAATACAGGTTTTTTAATAAAAACTGACGCGTTCCAAAATCAGGAACATATTGTGATAAAATTGCTTCAACATCATTTCGGCTTGGTTTTACAGAAAAATCAACTGCATTTAATCCCGCCAAAATATCCTGATGGTGTTGTTTATAAAATTTAGGGCCAATATCTGCCACAATTAATTTGTCTACTATTTCAGAATAAGTAGTAGCAAAAAGCATGGCTACTTTTCCTCCCATCGAATGCCCTAAAATATCAATTCTGGTTAATTGATTGGTCTGGCAATAATCATATACATCCTGCACCATGGCTTCATAACTCCACTCGTCTGAATGAAAACTGCGCCCGTGATTTCGCAAATCTAAAACATGAACCTGAAATCCGGCTTCTACATATTGTCCTGCTAATGTTTTCCAGTTGTCAGACATCCCCAAAAATCCATGCATGATAATAAATGGTTTTCCTTCGCCTTCTATTTTTGAGTATAACATTCTCGTTTTCTTTTTTAAAATTGTATTGCAAATTTAAAAAAACTTATCTATTAATCTGTAAGAGAATATGTTCGGTGTATATTTTTACCATAATAAAATTAATAGAAAAAAGTTTACAATTTTACGGTTTCCCGTAAAGTTTTCAAACCAAAAAAATCTACCTTGCGCTCCGAAAATTTAACCGACTAATTCATTTAAATTAACAAAAATCATGATTAAAAAATTCATTATGTTATCATTGGTTGCTTCACAACTTATGATCTCATGTTCTAGTGAGGACAGCAATGATAAGCCAGCAACAGAACAAACTGTAGAAGAACAAATTGCAGCCTTATTAAAACAACCTTACTCAAGCCTTGCTCCTGCTCAGCAAAAAAACAAATTAGAAGCTGAAGCTAATGAGATGCTTGTTCAATTAGATAAAACTAAAAGCTCCGGAGCAATCGAAGCTTTAGAAAATCTTGCCAGATTACTAGATTTAAGTTCTGTTGATGTTTTTAGCGGTAAAAATGATAATAAAATTGAAGACATTATAAATACCGCTGGAGTTTATGGTGTTTATACATGGGACAATACTGGAAAAACCTGGAAAAAAACTACTTCAACAACTGAGTTGAAATTTGTTTTTCCTGCAAAAAAATCTCAAACTACAAATAACGCTTCATTTTCTTCAAAAGGAGTTGCATCGGATGTAAAAGTTAAAATTCAAGACAGCTACAATTGGCAAACAAATGTTGAAGTAAATGACTGGATCTTTTTACCAACCTCTGCAGATGCAATTTTAACAATCGATAATGCACAAGCTGCTACTTTTACACAAACTGCAAAATATTCTAATGGAAAAGAAATTCCTAATGAATTTGCATACAAAATGACTTTGAATGATGGTTATGCCTGGGAAATGAGCGGAACAAAAGCAACTCCAAACAGTTCTAAAGCTTCTCTTACTTTTAACGGAAAAAACTTAATTGAATTCAATGCCGGCAGTACTGCACAAATTGATGCTCTAATTGATAATGATGAACTTGTACAATATAGAGGTAAAGCTAATGGCCTTATCAAATTGATGGACAATTTTGTTATTGTTGCCGATATGGATTTAGCTGCCGAAGCTGCTGATGACGCTGCTTTAGAAAAAGCTAATATTCGTCCTACTTACCCAAGTTTTGACAATCCAAAAAGCGATTTCAAAGCATATTACACTTCTTTGAATGCATATGAGAAAAAAATCTCTGAAGGCACAGCGGCTAATTTCAACAAAAACATGAAGCTAATTTTAGTTTCTAAAAAAGATGGTACTAAAATCGCTGATATTGTTCAACGTTCAGAAAAATCAAGTGATGACTATGTTTTTAAATTACCTGTCTGGAATGCTCAATATTCTTATTGGTACCATACTGATAATGGAGAATCTTTCTCTCAACCATACTTAGACGAAGTTTATTACTTAAAATTCAACGACAATACTGAAGTAGAAATGTCAGTTTATTTCTCTGAAGGGTTTGAAAAGTTTCAAACTAAATTTGAAGACTTTATTAAAGCTTTTAATAAATAACAGCTTTTAAAATATAACATAAAGCCGATTTGAAAAATTTTAAATCGGCTTTTCTTTTTTAGGAGGCGTTTTAACAGTTATTTTACTTTGTCCGTAACCGGCCCAAATACCAATTCCGCCTTTTATGTTCGATTTTAAACTTGTATTTGATGGATAAATAGGATTTTTGCTGTTTACAATTTCGTTTTGCCAGCTGTTCCAAAAATCTAATGCTTCTTTATTTTGAGTTCGCAACTTTACATGAATCAAATCTCCATCAGTAAAATAAGGTTTAAATTTTGTTTTAGGAAATAATAAAACACCTCTGTTAATTTGTACCGAAACAGAAGAACTTTCGAAATTTTTATCATCCAGATTACCATAAAATGAAGGAACAAAAATAGGCTCTTCTCCCTCAATTTTTGTAGCAATCTGATAATAATTTTTTTCAGCTACAGGATCATCAAACTTTACAAAAATATAACCTGTGGTATCAGCACTATTCTTTTTTATATATTCTGCGCTTTTTAGATTAACACTTTTAGGAATTGTTGTTACAGCTTCGACAACACGATTCAAATATTCAATTTTAATAGAATACTCTTTTCCGGCTTCTCCTTTTAAGACTGAACCAAAATACACAAAAGGCGGCACTCTGTTTTTATCATTTTTAACTCTTAAAACTTCAAAATTCTGGCCGTCAGAAATTGTAACTTTTGCAGACCGAATGACATGATTTAAAACATTTGTAGAATCAATAACATCAGTAACCGGAATACTACTCGATAATAAGACATTAGCAAAATCACCTTCTTCAATCCAGCCTTCGACTACTATTTTAGATTCAAGGCTTTTTTGTTCGTTAAAATTATCATTAGAGCAACTAATGGCTAATAAACTAAGGAGGAACAACAGATATTTTTTCATTTTTTCTTAAAATTTAAATCTCCAGCTAACAGACGGAAGAATTCGATACAGTACTTTCTTTTCCTGAGTCACTACTACTTTGTCTTTGTTTTCGTTTACCTTGACATCTAAAACTACATAAATAGGATTTGAAATATTAAATGCATTGTAGATCGAAAAATTCAAAGCGCTCTCTTTCCTTGATGTTTTTACAAAATAATAGTTTACCGAAAGATCTGTTCTAATATAATTTGGCATTTGTGCATTATTATACCCTGAATATTCTTTGACTGGGTTATTATTTATAAAATACCAGGAGGTTGGCATTGTAAACCGGTTTCCTGAACCAAATATTTGAGTTACTCCAAAATTCCATTTTGAATTCAAATCATACATACCAACTACAGAAAGATTATGACGTCTGTCGTATTTTGCAAAATAGGTTTTTCCGTTATTTAGTTCATCAAAATTTCGATCAGCCCAGCTTAAGGTATAACTCAGCCATCCTGTAAATTTTCCGTTACTTTTTTTCAGCATCATTTCAAATCCGTATGCTTTTCCTTTTCCAACATACAAATCATTTTTTAAGGTTGTAATTTCGTTAAACTGAGTAATTCCGTATGGATATTCAAGCAGATTTTTCATTGAACGATAAAATCCACCAAAAAAAGAAGTAAAATTTCTGGTAATCTTTTGATCTGAACCAATTGAAAATTCATCTGCCAATTGCGGTTTTATTCCATCAGAACTGGCAATCCAAAAGTCAGTTGGTATACCAACACTCGAAGTTGTTATTAAACTCAAATATTGATACTGCCTGTTATAAGAAGCATAAAATGAATATTTTTCGTTTGCAAAATAATTCAATACAGCACGAGGCTGAAAATGCAAATACGAATCAGCTCCAGACCTATAATAATTAATTCGAAGTCCCAAACTAGCCGTTACATTTTCAAACAATTTAGGATTAGCACTCACAAAAATTGCCGCTTCATTAGCGCTCATTGTTTTTTGGGAATAATTATCAGCAGTTGTCAGGTTTTCAACATTAACTTTTTGAGGCTGCAAATTATGATAAACATATTGCAATCCTGACTCAAATGGAATACTATTAATTGAAAATTTTACTGCATTTGTAAAACCAAAATCCTTTACATACGAAGAAACTCTAAACTGAATTGTTGCCTGATCCATATTTAATTCATTCGAATACTGACTAAAATACAGAGAATTTGACATACTTATTTTAGGAGAAATTATGGTAGTTAAAGATGGAGATAAAGTAAAATTATTCCACTTCAGGTCTGTTTTCAAAGCCAGGTTTTCATCTTTCATTTTTAAGACATCACCGCTAAAGAAAGCATTTAAGGAGAATAAATTATTTCTTGAAATTTGGGATAAAAAAGCAAAATTTGCATCGGAAAAACCATATTTCATATCCTTAACATCATTATTGGAACCCGATTTTAATAGCGGCCCAACAACTTCATCAATATAGGTTTTTCGCCCGGAAACATAAAATCCTGTTTTATCATTAAGAGGAACTCCCAAGGTCATTTGCGAAGCTAAAATACCCGCATTTCCCTGAAGGGAGAATTCTGACGGTATTTTTTTATTGGTACTTAAAAGAGTCGTCGAACTTAATCGTCCGCCGTATTTAGGATTTGAACTTGATTTATCAAATTCTACATCCTTAATATGATCTGTATTATAAAAAGGAAAAATTCCAAGCAAATGTGACATTCCATAAATTGGCGTTTCATTATATAAGATCGCATTATGCCCCGGATCACCGCCACGAACATATAAGTAGCCATTTGCATCTCCGGAATTTTGAACTCCTGGTGTCAATTGCAAAAGTTTTATAACATCTGTAGTTCCCAAAAGTGTTGGAACTGAATTTAGCTCTTTGAGATTGAAAGAAAGTTTACCGCCGGATAAGGTTTTAATTGTGCCTTTTTTGTCATTTGAAATAATAACTTCCTTTAAGAACGAAATATCTTTTTCTAAAACAACAGAAATCACAGTATCTTTTCTAACGGTGCAATAAATAGTTTTTGGTGTAAAATCTAAGTGATTAATTTTAATGATTACATCACCCGAAGGAAGGTTTTCCGAAAAATTTCCTAAAGTATCTGCAACAGCATGAAACTGCTTCTTGTTTACCTCTAAAAAAATATTTGCACCATAAAGATTTTGATTCTCAGAAGATTTTATATTTCCGGCTATCTTTATATTGGATTGCGCAAAAATGTTAGAGAAACAAAATAGAAAAAAGAGAATAGTAAATTTCGACACGTAATTTTAATAAGAAAAGTGCGAAAATAAACAATTATAACCCAATTACATCAGGTTATAATTGTTTTAATTTTAATCTTACTTCAATTTATTTAAATACATATTTACCACATTATCTAAACCAAGATAAATTGCTTCTGAAATTAAGGCGTGCCCAATAGAAACTTCTAATAATCCCGGAATATTTTGTTTGAAGAACTGTATATTATCCAAACTCAAATCGTGACCTGCATTAATTCCTAAGCCTAATTCGTTTGCCAGTTTTGCAGCCTCAACATAAGGGTCTATTCCGTTTTTATTACCTAAATCATATTGATGCGCAAAGGCTTCAGTATACAGTTCAATTCTGTCAGTTCCTGTTTTTTTTGCTCCCTCGATCATATCTAGAACCGGATCTACAAAAATCGAAGTTCTGATTCCGTTACGCTGAAATTCCTGAATAACTTCGGTTAAGTATTCCTGATTTTTTACAGTATCCCAACCCGCAGAAGATGTAATAGCACCAATGGCATCAGGAACCAATGTTACTTGTGTTGGTTTACACTCTAAAACCAAATCGATAAAATTATGCTGTGGATTTCCTTCAATATTATATTCTGCAGTAACAATTGCTTTTAAATCACGTGCATCCTGATAACGAATATGACGCTCATCCGGACGAGGATGAATCGTGATTCCCTGACCTCCAAAACGCTGAATATCGGCAGCCACTTTTAATAAATCGGGAACATTTCCGCCACGAGCATTTCGCAGAGTTGCAATTTTATTGATATTTACACTTAACTTTGTCATATAAATAGATAATTAATTCTAGTAACACTATATTTGTTACGACAAAAATACAAAGTAAAACGTAGCAGTTTTTGCTATTTTTTGATTATTTTGCACTGAAATATCCTCAATTGATTTATGACAGAAATTACAAACTATATCACCAATGATTTCAGAGCGATTGATAGTCAGGAAACGATCGAATCGGTTCAGGACTTTTTCGCTGACTTGAATTTTTCACATTTTCCGGTTTTGGAAAACGGGGTTTTCATTGGCAGTATCGCTTCTGACGATGTTGAAACTTTTGACACTGATAAAAAAGCAATTGATTACAAATATACTCTGGAACGCTTTTTTGCCAGAAAATCCATGATATGGCTGGATGTTCTCGAAGTGTTTGCTAAAAATCATACAAATGTAATTCCAGTTCTTGACGAAAATAATACTTACGTAGGGTATTATGAAATGGAAGATATCATGAAGTTTTTTCAGGAAACTCCATTTTTGAAAGAACAAGGCGGAATCATTATTGTTCAAAAAGGTCTTTTAGATTATTCTATGGGGCAGGTTACTCAAATTGTAGAAAGCAATAATGGTAAAATTCTGGGGTGTTTTATTTCTGAAGCAGATTTAGAAAATGTTCAGATTACAATAAAAATTGGTGTTGGCCCTATGAACGAAATTATTCAGACGTTTAGACGATATAATTACGAAATTATTTCAGAACATCAGGAAGACGCCTACATAAACAGCCTGAAAGAACGTTCAGATTACTTAGACAAGTACCTTAATATATAATTTTTTAATGCGGCAATGAGAAAATTAGTTGATTAGGTAATTTTCATATTTGCAAATTATCTAATTGACACATTGACAAATTATCTAATTTAAAGAAAATGAAAATAGCCATTTACGGACAATATTATCAAAATAGTACCGAGCCCATAATTAAAGACATTTTTGCGTTTTTCAAGCACAATAATGTAGAAATGGTAATTGAAGAAAATTTTCTGGAAATGCTTTACGAAAAACAGCTCGTTAAAAAAGAATATAAAACTTTTTCATCGAGTACTATTTTAGATGATAGTTTCGAAATGCTGATTAGTATTGGAGGCGACGGAACAATGCTAAGAGCGGCAGCATTAGTACGCAATTCAGGCTTACCGCTTTTAGGTATAAATGCCGGCCGATTGGGTTTTCTTGCTAAAGTTCAAAAGGAAAACATAGACAGTTTATTGCAATATGTAATTGACCAAAACTACACTTCTTCTGAAAGAACTTTACTGGGTTTGAGCTGTGAGCCTAAAAATGAAGCTTTTGAAGAACTAAATTTCGCAATGAACGAAGTTACAGTAAGCAGAAAAGATACGACTTCGATGATTACCGTCGAAACTTATCTAAACAATGAATATTTAAATTCTTATTGGGCAGATGGTCTGATCATTTCTACACCAACAGGTTCTACGGGTTATTCATTAAGTTGTGGCGGACCTATATTAACTCCCGATGTTAAAAGTTTAGTAATTACACCTATTGCCCCGCACAATTTAACTGCCAGACCACTTGTTATTCCAGATGATACCGAAATTACACTGCGCGTTTCAGGAAGAGAAGATCAATACCTGGTTGCTCTGGATTCAAGAATATCTTCTGTAAAAAACGAATCGGTTCTAAAAATCAAAAAAACAGATTATAAAATAAAAATGGTCGAAATTCCGGGCGAAACTTTCTTAAAAACACTAAGAAACAAATTGCTTTGGGGTGAAGACAAGAGAAATTAAGCTCTTTTCTAAGTCACCACTATACGATAATAGCACTTTTTCCCGTTCTGCATGTAGCGAATCATTATTAAATGTCTCAAAATCATATTGTAAATTGAAAAAAAAGCACATTTAACTAAAGGAACGTTGATTCGTATTGATAATTATTATATTTGCACGCAATTTTGAATTAAATGAAGAAAATTTTTAATTTATTGTTATGTTTTTTCCCCTTTATCACACTAAATGCTCAAATCAATGAGATTGGTGTTTTTCTTGGTGGAAGTAACTTTGTAGGTGATGTTGGAAACACAACTTATATCTCGCCGGAAAAATTAGCATTTGGAGTTTTGTATAAATGGAACAAGAGTCCGCGACATTCGTATCGTTTCTCCTACACACAATCAACCATAACAGGAAATGATCTTGATTCAAAAGAAACAGGAAGAAACCAGAGAGGTTATAGTTTCGAAAACAGTGTAAAAGAACTTTCAGCCGGATTAGAGTTCAATTTTTTCGACTTCAATCTACATGATTATCACACTAAAGTTACTCCTTATATATATTCAGGATTGAACTTCTTTCTTTATGATCAGCTGTATCGCTATAAGAGCACCCCAAATGTAACTTATTCAAAAAATTCAAATTCATTTGGCATACCTATTATATTAGGTATAAAATCAAATATAACACCACATTTTGTTATAGGTGCAGAAGTTGGAGCCCGATACACTTTTACAGATGATATCGATTCAAGTAACCCAAACACAAAAAACACAAACATATTCAAGTTTGGAAATTTAAATAATAATGATTGGTATGTCTTTTCCGGTATTACATTAACGTATACCTTTGGACAAAAACCTTGCTATTGCGCAGAATAATAACATGAATTTAATAGACTCTATAGATCAAACAAACTTACCCAAACATCTGGCCATTATTATGGACGGAAACGGTCGTTGGGCAAAACAACAAGGTTTTTTAAGGGCATTTGGTCACGAAAACGGAACAAAATCTGTAAAAAAAACAATAACAACCTGTGCTAAACTTGGCATAGAGTACCTAACTCTTTATGCTTTTTCAACAGAAAACTGGAATCGTCCAAAATTGGAGGTCGAAGCATTAATGAAAATTTTGATCAATTCATTAAAAAAAGAGCTTGTTACCTTACAAGAAAACAATATCAGACTTAATGCAATTGGAAATCTTGAGAAATTACCAAAATCAGCTCAAAAAGAGCTTTTGGATGTAATCGAAAAGACAAAAAACAATACGCGATTAACCTTAACTCTTGCTTTAAGTTACGGATCAAGAGAAGAATTGGTAAATGCCGTAAAAATCATCAGCGATAAAGTTAAAAATAATATAATTTCAATAGACAGTATTGACGATTCAATTATAAATGAGCATCTTTACACGCAAAATTTACCTGACGTAGATTTATTAATACGAACAAGTGGAGAACATAGAATAAGTAATTTTTTGCTCTGGCAAATAGCCTATGCAGAATTATATTTTACTAATGTCTTGTGGCCAGACTTTAAAGATCAAGATTTATATGAGGCTATTATTAGTTATCAAAAAAGAGAACGTAGATTTGGAAAAACCAGTGAACAAATTAAATAATTTTTTAGTGTTGCAAAAAAGAATACAAATAGTCTTTACCCTTCTCCTTTTGGGTAGTTTTTCACAAATAAAAGCACAAGAAAGAGTTCCTTTTGATCAGGGAAAAAAATATATTCTTGCTAAAGTTTCTGTTGTTGGTAAGATAAGCTTCAATGAACAAACAGTTGTTACCTTTTCCGGCCTTCAAAAAGGACAGGAAATAACTGTTCCCGGTGAAGAAATTAGTGGTGCTATCAAAAAATTAGGTAAGCTTGGTTTATTTGACGAAATTGCATTTTATGTAAATAAAGTCGAAAACGACAGTATTTACCTGGATTTGAATATAGTCGAACTTCCTAAATTAAACGAGGTAAAATTCGTTGGAGTTAAGAAAAGTAAAGTAGAAGGATTAATTAAGGACAATAATTTAACCAAGAATAAAATTGTCAACGAAAACTTAATTACGACAACCAAAAACTATATCGAAAACAAGTACAAAAAAGAAGGCTTTTATAACACAAAAGTTACGATCACAAATACTCCGGATACTATCAACGGTCATCAGGTAAATATGCTTGTTCGGATAGACAAAGGAGACAAAGTAAAAATTAGCAGCATCGATTTCATTGGTAACAAACAACTTACCGGAAATCAATTAAGATCTGCAATGAAAGATACCAAGCAAAAAAATGTATTACGTATCTTAAAATCATCTAAATTCATCCCTGAAAAATACAAAACCGACTTAGAAAAAGTCGTTGCTGCCTATAAAGAAAAAGGATATCGTGATGCCCGTATTATTTATGACTCTGTTACCTATAACAAAGACAAAAATATGCTTGCGATCAAAATTAAAATGGAAGAAGGAAACAAATACTACTTCGGAAATATTAAGTTCTTAGGTAATACAGTTTATTCTGACCAGCTATTAAATCGTTATCTGGGAATCAAAAAAGGTGAAACTTATAATGGAGTTTTACTAGAAAAACGAATCGCAGATAAATCTAAACCTGATGCAGAAGACATTACAAACCTGTACCAAAACAATGGTTATTTATTTTCTAACATCAATGCTGTAGAGGTAAAAACCGTAAATGATACTATCGACTTCGAAATTAGAGTTACCGAGGGTCCTATAGCTTATTTCAACAAAATTTCTGTTGTAGGGAACGACAAAACAAACGACCACGTTATTTATCGTGAACTTAGAACGAAACCAGGAGAAAAATACAGCAAAGAACAACTGGTAAGAACTATTCGTGAAATTGGTCAATTAGGATTCTTTGATCCTGAAGCAATTGATCCAAAATTCAAAAATGTTGATGCTGGAGCAGGAACGGTAGACATTGAGTATCATGTTGTAGAAAAAGGATCCAGCCAGGTCGAACTTCAAGGAGGTTATGGTGGAGGAGGTTTCATTGGAACATTAGGTCTTTCGTTCAATAACTTCTCTGCAAGAAATCTTTTTAACAAAGAATCTTACAAACCATTACCAATGGGAGACGGACAAAAAGTAGCACTTCGTTTACAAGGAAGTACCTATTTCCAAACGTATAGTTTGTCTTTCTCAGAACCTTGGTTTGGAGGAAAAAAACCAGTACAATTTAGTTCATCTATATCATATAGTAAACAGTTCTTAAACAATTACGTGACAAGAACAGTAGACAAAAGCAAAAGCTTTAACATCTTAACTTTACAAGTTGGTTTAGCAAAAAGACTTACTGTGCCTGATGATTATTTTGTTTTATCTCAATCTTTGAGTTACCAGCATTATGATTTAAATAATTATTACACTGGATTATTTACTTTTGGAAACGGAGCGTCAAGAAACTTAGCATACACCATTGGACTTTCAAGAAGTAATAAAGGGGTTAACCCAATCTTCCCAACGTACGGTTCTGATTTTAGTATCTCGGCAAAACTAACACCACCTTATTCCTTATTTAATGGAGTTAACTATGGTGATTTACAAAATCAAAAAGAATATAAATCACAATATACAGGAACACCAACGTCTGGTATAGATGGTAAACCGCTTAATACGGGTGATTATGTAAAAACTGAAACCGTAAATGGAACATCCGGTATGGTAAGTGTTGGATCAGATTATGCAAGTGCAGACACAGATCAGGGCAAAGTGGATCAGAAAAAATACAATTGGTTAGAATATTATAAAGTTAAATTTAAAGCCGATTGGTATACTAAACTATATGGAAAATTAGTTCTTAGAACATTAACAGAGTTTGGTTTCCTTGGGGCATACGATCAGTCAAGAGGTGTAGTACCGTTTGAGCGTTTCTATTTAGGAGGAGACGGAATGGCAAATTACTCTATGGATGGTAGAGAAACAATTCAGTTAAGAGGTTACGAAAACAACTCATTAACACCTGTAAATGCAAGTGGGCAACAAATTGGAGCAACAATTTACAATAAATTCTCTATGGAATTACGTTATCCAATTACATTAAAGGCATCTGCATCGATTTATGCATTGGCATTCTTAGAGGCCGGATCATCATATCCAAACTTTAAAGATTATAACCCGTTTGATTTAAATCGTTCTGCCGGTGTAGGTTTACGTGTTTTCATGCCAGCATTTGGATTGTTAGGTATAGACTGGGGTTATGGTTTCGATCCTCAGCCGGGAGAAACTAAAGCACACGGTAAAGAAATTCACTTTATTATTGGGCAACAGTTTTAGTAAAAATTTTAATACATTTGTTTAAATATTACGAAATAAACCAATGTTATGAGAAAACAATTTTTATTTTTATTTTTAGTCTTGATTGTAGTAAATACAAATCAGGCGCAAACCCGAACAACAAGGATTGGATACATTGACATGGAATATATTCTGGAAAATGTTTCTGATTATAAAGAGGCAAAAGCCCAATTAGAGCTAAAAGCCCAAAAGTGGAAACAGGAAATAGAAACTAAAAAAATTGAAATCGCCAAAATAAAAGAGAACCTTAAAGCTGAAAGAGCTTTGCTGACTAAGGAACTTATTGATGAAAGAGAAACTGAAATTAAATTCCTGGAAACTGAAATGCTGGATTATCAGCAAAAACAATTTGGTTCTGATGGTAATTTAATGCACCAGAAAGCATCATTAGCAAAGCCAATACAAGATCAGGTTTTTACTGCTGTACAAGATATTGCCGAAGCCAAAAACTATGACTTTATTTTTGACAAATCATCAGATTTAACCATGCTTTTTAGCAATAAAAAATTTGACATAAGCGATCAGGTGATTCGTATTTTAAACCGAACTGATAAACGAGAGCAATTAAATAAAAAACAGTTAAAAGATCAGGAAGCCAAAGAAAAACTTGAAAATGCAATTGACGAAAATCCGGCGATGGCAGATCGACAAAAAGCATTAGATGAGAAAAGAGCAGCCAGAGAAAAGTTAATCGAAGACAGAAGACTTGAGCAGGAAGCCAAGAAAAAAGAATACGAAGACAGAAGAAAAGCAATTGCAGCCGAAAGAGAAGCTAAAAAGAATGGCACGGTTTCTGAAACAGCTAAAACAGACGCAACAAAAACGGATGCAACAGCCAAAACTGCTACCACAGGAACTGATGCAACGGCCAAACCCGCTACAGCCGGAACTGATGGAACAACAAATACTGAACCTGTAGTTGATAAAGCAGCTGAAAGACAAAAACTTTACGAGCAACGTAAAAAAGAATTAGAAGAAAGAAGAAAGAAAATTTTAGAAGAACGAGAAGCGGCTAAAAAAGCAAAAGAAGCCGAAGCACAAAAATCAAATACGACCAATAATTAATTAATATTTTTAAAAATGATGAAACAAATCAAAACTTTACTAATTGCTGCAATACTAGTTTTAGGAGCAAGTAACACAATGAACGCACAAGCTAAGGTAGCTCATGTTGATGTTAGCGAGATTATGTCGAAAATGCCTGCAATGCTAGATGCTCAAAATCAACTACAAAAGTTAAGCGGTACATATGATGCAGAATACAAAAAAATGGTTGACGAATATCAAGTAAAAATCAAAAAGTACGAAGGTGAAGCTGCAACTGTAACTGACGCTGTGAACGGAGAACGTTCTAAAGAAGTTCAGGACATGCAAAAAAGAATTGTTGACTACAGAGACAACGCTCAAAAAGAATTGCAACAAAAAGAAACTGACATCGTAAAACCATTAATGGAAAAAGTAAGAGCTTCTATCCAAAAAGTTGGAAAAGCTAAAGGTTTCCAATATGTATTAGACGGTTCTACTCTATTATTAGCTGATGGTCCAAACATTACTGCTGATGTAAAAAAAGATTTAGGATTCTAAGAAACGAATTCTCTACAATTTAAGCTGTTCAGACTTTCTAAAAGTCTGGACAGTTTTTTTTACAATAATTTTAAGGTTAAAAAACCAGAATATTGACAGATTTCCTTTAAATTGAAATATAAATTTGTTCCAAAAAACACTAAATTTGTACTATGACGAATAACAATCCTATAGGCGTTTTTGATTCTGGTATTGGAGGAACCTCCATTTGGAGCGCCATTCATGATCTGCTTCCAAACGAAAAAACTATTTATCTGGCTGACAGCAAAAATGCACCTTATGGTCAAAGAACCAAAGAGGAGATTGTTGCTTTAAGTAAAAAAAATGTTGACTTTTTACTGGAACAAAATTGTAAGCTTATAGTTGTGGCATGTAATACGGCAACAACAAATGCTATTCGCGAACTTCGTGCAGATTATGACATTCCTTTTATTGGCATTGAACCAGCTATTAAACCGGCCGCAAACAATTCGAAAACACAGGTTATAGGTATTTTGGCAACAAAAGGAACTCTGAACAGTGAATTGTTCAACAAAACGGCTGAAATGTTTCAAAACACTACTATAATTGAACAGATAGGTCATGGACTTGTTCAGCTAATTGAAGATGGAAATTTGAATTCGCCTGAAATGACTCAGTTACTTGAATCTTATTTGCGACCTATGATCGACGCTAATATTGATTATCTTGTTTTGGGTTGCAGCCATTATCCATACTTGATTCCACAGATCAAAAAGATCTTACCAGACCATATAAAAATTATTGACTCCGGAGAAGCTGTTGCCCGACAAACTCAAAATATATTGCGTGAGAAAGTTGGCTTTACAGACAAGCCAAAAAGTGACCCTGTATTTTACATCAATTCAAATCCTGAAGTTTTAAAGTCTATATTAGATTATAAATATCCGGTAATCGAAAAAGACTTTTAAAGTACTAATCAATTTTTCGCTTGACGAACCAAATGCCATCCAAAGATAAATTAAGAGAGATCTTATGGTAATTTTCTTTAATTAAATTATCTGAGATTCTCCCCCTTTGTCCGTACGAATATGAGATATTTAAAGCCGAATAGGTATTTTCAATTGGTAATGAGAGCCCAAAAGTAAGAGCAGCATTATTTACCCTTTTTCCATCTACTTCGAGATAACCTGTATCAAAATTTGCCCCTGCAGCGTACTGAACTCGGTCCCAGTATTTTCGAATATTCTTTGTTGTTTTATAGGTAAAACCAAGTGCATATCGGTCCTGATTTACAAAATCGCCGTATAATTCTGATTGACTTGTATTCCGCCACAAACTTTTTTCATAATCCAGCGTCATATTTAAGTTGTTCTTAAAGCGCTTACTAATTCCAAAGCCCATTTCTAGTGGCATGTAATAATTATCTGTTTTTGACTTTACATTTGATTCTACAGTAGTTACAACATCATCTGCAACAGATTGAACCGTTTGTACTTTTGATGCATTAATTTGCGTTGGCAATTTAAACGTAGTCGCAATCGTAAAAGTAGAATCGATTTTGTATTGCGCTCCCAATGTGGCACGTAGACCGCCGTAAGTTGTTTTTTTCTGAATACTTGTAATTGTATTTAAAATTAAAAAACTTCTGTCATCGCTTGTATTTCCAAACAAAACAGCTGCAGAAGCTCCTACAGAGAGTTTCTTTCCGAATCTGTATCCGTATGACAAATCAAAATTATTTAACCCTCCGGAACCCGCAGCAGTTAAATAGTAATAATCCTGGCTGTTGCTAATGGGTAATTTTAAATTGGCAATCCTAAAAGTTGCACTTGAATATGGCCGCAAAGCAACACTAAATCCTGAATTTTTAGTAACCGGAAATGCAAAAGCAAGGTGTGAAAATTGAAAATTATTGCGACTCTCACTTTTTGAACTGTTTTGATAAGTTGTTACTAGTGCTTTTCCTCCAATGTCAAACATAAAATGATTTTGAGGAATATACGCCAATGATGCCGGATTCAAATTATTAATAAATGAACTTGACGGTAAAGCCATTGCCGAAGAACCAATTGAGGGAATTTCTCCAAAATCAGAATCATACAAACTCCCTACTCCATACAATGAATAAGGCGAACTGGAAATACTTTGAGAAAATGAAGTCAGCGACATCAGGATGAAGCAACTTAAATAAGCTATTTTACTTTTCATTTAATAAGTGATATAATAAATTTTAAGCTGAATTTTATTGTCTGAATGTTTTTGATCTCCCAAAACAATCCGGTTAACAGATTTAGAAATTCCGGGAAAAGTAAGAATGAGAGAAGATCTGGAATCAGATGCTTTTAGCATTTCTTTCTGCAGAAAATTGCCTATCCCAATCTGATAACCTACATTCTCATTAAACTCGTCGTTCTTTTTATTGAGAATTCCAAAAACTGCTGTTCCTGCAGAGTTAACCAACGAACTGCTTATTCGGTTTAAATTATCAGCTACATAAATCTTTAATGAATCTGCCAAAGGATATTGCTTGGAATACGTATTATTGACGGGTTTAAGCAGCAACTGAGCATCTACGATAGCACCCTTATCAGAGAGATATTTTAACTGCTTGATATTAGGAAAATCAATTCTACAGGCAACTCCTGTACCGGACTGAATAAATCCCTGATGATTGGTTAGCAAACTCGATAACTTACTACTCGAGACGGGCAGATTTTGAATAATGGTTCCTGTTCTGTCTAACGAAACTGCGTTAAACTGCTTTGTGGCATCTGCAATGGTAAAATCTATTATATAAGGAGTTTCCTGTGTGTCTGATTGGTATTTGGAATAATACAGCCGGACCTTACTTGTTTTAACATGAAACCCCACGACACTCGCTGAGTTTGAACCTGACGGAACGAGAACGAGCCCTTTTAAGTATTCATTAAAGCTGTCAAAATCTGTAATTTCCCGCTTCTTTAATTTCTGAAATAATGCAGCCCCAAACACAGTGCTCATTTTTATATTAATTGAATCTTTTTCGACAGGTCGAGGCTTATACGAAACTGTTCCGAGACTTTCAGTTTCATAACTCAAAGCCGAATTATTATAGAAATTTTTATCGTCTGTGTTAGGCTTTACTTTTTGAGTCAATCGATGAATATCGAATGTTTGCACTTTTGTAGTATCTCCGTAATAATAATTATCATATTTCAGAATCATCGAAATAGAATCAAAAACATAATTGGTCGCTTCGGTATCAGAACCGTTATTGATTAAAGCGTAGGAATCTGAAGCCAATTGGAAATAACTATTCGATTTTACTTTTCCATAAATTGGATCATCATAATTTCCAATTAAAATCCGGCTTTGATTTGACGTAACAAGCGAATCAAAATTTATAGTAGACATATCTACCGTTACCGTATCAATTAAAACCACTTTGTTATTTATGGCCAAATAATCAGACCCAACTACAAACTCACCTGCATCAGAATCTGTTCCGCATGAAAGCACCGTCATGGCAAAAAACAACATCAATATAAACTTATGCATAATCAAATTTTTTGAACAAATATAAAAGGCACTCTCCTGCACTACACTATAACATATACAGTACCCTGTTTTTGTCCTATAAACAGCAAAAAACCATCTACCACATATTAATCGCTGTAAATATTTCATTCGGCAATAAAAAAGGCTAATTAGTCTATCAAAAAGTGTCATACATATATCTTCTTTTTTTTAAAACCATTAGGCGCCTACTTTTGAACCAATAAATAAGTAATGAAAATAAGGTTAGTAATTGGTTCGTTTTTTTTGATTTCATTCTATAGCATGAAAGCTCAGGAAAGTTTCTCCGTTAATATGAATTTAAAAACAGAACCTACTGATAAAATAGATTTTACAGAAAGTAGTATTGGGATATCTTTTAATAAAAAAATAAGCCCAAAAAACAGGCTAACAAACACATTAGAGTATTCGAATTTACAAATAGATTATGAATTAGGAAGTAATGAACCGGCAGGGAACCTGAATCAATTTAATCAGATCCAAAACAAATTTGAAATTTCACACGAACTTTCGAACACAACAAATCTGAATTTTTCGATTATTCCCACTTTAAATTTTCAAAGCAATTTAGATGTTAACGATCTTTCACTTTTGGGAGGTTTTGAAATTAACCAGCAATTAAATTCAAAAACAACAATAAATATTGGAGTAGCCAGAACGACTATTATGGGAAATCCTAAATTTCTGCCTACTCTGTCATTAAATTACAAAATCAGCAATAAAAGTAATTTATTGATTGGTTATCCGAATTCGAAAATTTCATATTCAAATAATATTCGAAACCAGTTTAGTCTGACAAATCGCTTTAATGGAAATTATTATCATATAGATGCGCATAATCTGGATAATAATGCCTCTAAAGTTACTTTATCACAAATGTCCTCAGCGTTTGAGTATGAAAGAAATGTAGATAAAAACTGGTTTTTGAATTTTAAAGCTGGATATGATTTTGATAAAAAATACAATATCATCGACGATCAAAATCATAAGGTGTATGATTTTAATACCGGAAACGGATACATTTTAGGCATTGGCATCAAATACAAACAATAAATAAATTTAATACACTATGAATAATTTTAAAAAAGGAATATTATTCGCGACACTCTTTTCAGGTCTTTTTTTTGCAGGTTGTAGTAACGACAATGATGATGATGATTTAATGGGAAACTGGGTTAAGAAATCAGCATTTGATGGTCCTGCAAGATCTAGTGCGACCAGTTTTGTTATTGGAAATTTTGCCTATGTTGCTACAGGTTATACCGGAGATGTATATTTGAAAGATTTATGGGTATACGATTCTAATGGAGATTATTGGGAACAAAAAGCCGATTTTACAGGAATAGGAAGAAGCTCTGCATCAAGTTTTACTCTTAACGGAAAAGGATACATTGGTCTTGGTTATGACGGGACGAATAAACTAAAAGATTTTTACCAGTACGATCCTACCAGCAATACCTGGACTCAAAAAGCTGATTTTGCAGGAACCGGACGCTATGCTGCTGTAGGTTTTCAGGCAGCCGGAAAAGCCTTTTTTGGAACTGGTTATGATGGAAATTATCTGAAAGATTTTTATCAATATGACGACCAGGCAAACACCTGGACTATTGTAAATGGATTTAGCGGAAATAAAAGACGTAATGCGACTGTTTTTGTAATTGCAGACAAAGCGTATTTAGTAACCGGAATAAATAATGGTGTTTATCAGGAAGATTTCTGGGAATTTGATCCTTCTACAGGTGTCTGGACCAGAAAACGAGATATTGATAAAGATACTGATGATGATGAATCTTACAATGATGATTATGCTATTGTTCGCTCAAATGCCTCTAGTTTTTCTATGAACGGATTAGGTTATGTTGTGGGCGGTGAAAGCATAAAAACAATTTGGGAATACACCCCAAGTACTGATTTATGGGTTGAAAAAACACCAATGGAAGGCGCAACAAGAACAGATGCTGTTGGTTTTGCCATCAATAATCGCGGTTTTTATATGCTGGGAAGAGTAGGTTCTACTTATTTTGATGATGCATGGGAGTTTAAACCATTAGAAGAACAAAACGACAATGACAATTAATATCAAAAAAGAATTCTTCTGGGCTAAAATCCAGAAGAATTTATTGCTTGCTTTATTGGTTCTGCAATTTATTGCCTGTACAAAAAGTGAACCTTTTAAAACAGAATCTTTTAAAACAGCTTTTGGCTGGGGATACACCATTTCTTATAAAAACAAAATTATAATCAAACAATCAATTATTCCGGCTATAAGCACCTCCAAAAGTTTTTCGACAGAAAAAGATGCCTTAAAAGTGGGAGATTTAGTGGTAAACAAACTCAAGAAAAACATATCGCCAACGGTAACCAAAAATGATTTAATTTTATTAAAAATAAAATTATAAATGAAAATAGATACCATTAGAAATACAAACTCAAATAAAATTTTATTCCATTGCATGATATGGATCTTTTTTATACTGACTTCGTTAATTCAGTTTTACGAAAGTCCGTTTAAGATCAATAATGATTTTTATGCACAATGGTTTACGGGAATTGTGTTGTTTTATCTGAACTATTTTTATTTGGTCCCTGCTTTACTTTTGCAAAAAAAATACTGGCTTTATTTTGTATTTGTCCTGGTTCTGATTGGTATTTTTATGATGCTGAGAATCAATTATTTTATTCCGGAGTTCAAACATATCAGACCCAGAATGATCCCTCCTGAAGACCTTAAATTAATCTACAAAAAAACAAGAATTAGAGCTGTAATGGCAACAAGACAGCCTTTATTTTTTAAAATTGGACCGTCTTTCTTTTATATTTTAATTATTACGATTAGCGCGATTATCAGAACGCTTACAGAATTTTATAACAACCAACAAAACAAACTAATTGCTGAGACTCATCGAACAAATACCGAATTAATTTATTTGCGAAAACAAACCAATCCGCATTTTTTATTTAATTCCTTAAATAGCATTTACTCTCTGGCTCATAAAAAATCTGATTTGGTACCTGATGCCATCGTAACATTATCAGAGCTAATGCGGTATATGCTGTATGAAACTGATAATAAAACGGTGGCTTTAGAAAAAGAAATCAATTATATTCAGAATTATATTGAGTTGCAAAAGCTCAGGCTGAACAATATCGAAGACATTGTAATCAATGTACATGGCGACACTAAAAACAAACATATTGAACCGTTGCTATTGATTTCGTTTGTCGAAAATGCTTTCAAATACGGAACAGATTATAAAGGTGCTGCTCACGTAAAAATTAAGATTTTTATACTGGATAACAGTCTCGATTTCTGGATAGAAAACACTATCGAAAATTATGTAAAAGATCCTGAGAATTCAGGAATTGGGTTGGTAAATATTCAAAACCGACTTGATTTGCTTTATCCAAATGCACACCAACTTACTATAACGCAAGACAATCAATACTATCGTGTGCATCTAAATCTGGAATTAGATAAAATTCAAACTGCAATACATTAAACAGAACTGATTATCGACAGAAAAAGATTCATTCAAAAATAGTATTTTATGATAATTTTAAAACTTAGATTACTGGTTTAAAACTACTTTTGACCCTAAAACTTTTTTTAACTTAATTCCCAACAGATGAAATGTGTAATTATAGACGATGAACCTTTAGCAGTTGAGTTATTGGAAGATTTTGTTCGAAAAGTAGATTCACTCGAATTAGTGAGTACTTTTAATAATGCAATTGATGCCGTTTCTTTTATCAATCAAAATGGTATTGATTTGATTTTTCTGGACATCCAGATGCCACATTTCTCGGGAATTGATTTTTTAAATACTATTGAAAAAAAGCCATTAGTAATTTTTACAACTGCTTACTCAGATTATGCTGTCGAAGGTTTTAATCTTGGAGCTGTAGATTATCTGGTAAAACCAATTCCGTTTCATCGTTTTTTAAAATCAGTTGTCAGAGCGCAACAAGTCTTAAATCCTGCTGCCGCGATTCAGGCTATTTCTGAAAATACAACTGCACCAGAATTAGAACAGGATTTTATGTTTGTAAGAGCCGAATATGAAAACGTAAAAATGAACTTTTCAGATATTCTTTTTATAGAAGGCTTAAAGGATTATGTAAAAATTTACACTACAGACAATAAATTTACACTAACTCTGATTAGTTTAATAAAACTTGAAAACTTACTTTCAAACAAAGGATTTTCGCGAATTCACAGATCTTATATCATCAATATAAAACACGTAAAATCAATACAAAAAAATAAAGTGCTGATTAGTGATAAAAGAATTCCAATTAGCGAAAGTTATAAAAATGCTTTCTTTGAAAGAATCAATTTGTAGCTTATTCTTCGTTTTTAAACCAGCCTGAATACATTACATAATTGTTAGAAATACGTTCAATTTCTCCCGCAAAATCAGACTGATCAATGTCTTTTACTTTTTTGGCCGGAACACCTGCATAAATAGTCCCCGAAGCTACAACCGTATTCTGGGTAACTACAGCACCTGCTGCAATAATAGAATTACTTTCTACCACACAATTATCCATTACGATAGCGCCCATTCCAATCAATACATTGTCATGAATCGTACAGCCGTGAACAATGGCATTATGTCCTATTGATACATTGTTCCCAATAATCGTAGGATGTTTTTGATATGTGCAATGAATAATCGCACCATCTTGTATGTTTACTTTGTTTCCTATCGAGATGAAATTAACATCTCCTCGTATAACAGCATTAAACCAAACGCTGCAGGAATCACCAAAAACAACATCGCCTACAATTGTAGCATTTTCAGCAACATAACAATCCTCTGGAATCAAAGGCGTTTTTCCGTTTACAGATTTAATTAGCATAATAAAATTTTAGTTAATTGCAGGACAATTACAGTCGTAACGTTCCTTTTTACAAAATAAATTAATTCCAAGAGTAATTTGATGATATCCGCCTGTATCAAATTTTACATCGCCAGTGACTTGTGAATACGTATAAGCAAACATGAAATTATTGTAATTAATACCAATAATAGGTGTTATATATTGCAGTTTTTGAGCCGCTACTCCGCTTGTTGTGCTGTATTGTGTACCATCAAAACTTCTTCTGTATGATAATGCAGCCCAGATACTGCCAAAATCTACGTTTTTATAGGCTTTTAAATTCAGATCTATAGATTTCTCTTTTGTTTTATCAAATACCTGAAACAATATGGAAGGCTCCCAGGTAACGTTGTTGCGCTTTCCAAAAACATATCCGGCACTAAAAAGAAACTTTCTTAAGTTGTCATTTTCATATTCGGTATATAATTGTCTTCTCGTTTCAAGTAATCCCTGAACCGTGGCATGAGCGTAAAAATCAAGATAATTATATGATGCTCCAACATCAACATTAAAATAAGAGTCTTTCTGAATAGATCCAAAAACGATTGGATCAAAACTTCCGCCAAATTTGGTCTCATCTAACTGACTTTGAATTACGCCGCCACTAATACCAAATGAAAGCTGATTTAAATCTAATTCGTCTCTGGAAAACATAATATGGTGTGCATAGGTAAGCTTTACGCCTTTTTGAGAATGATATCCGTTTTTATCATTAAAAACAATAATTCCGGCTCCGGATCGTTCTCCAATTCTGCCATTAAAACTTAAAGTCTGAAGTGTTGGTGCATCTTCCTGACCAAACCATTGTTTTCTGGCCGTCAGTCTTATTTTGGCGCAATTTGCCGCACCCGCCATAGAAGGATGAATCAAATAATAGTTATCTGACAAATAATCGGAGTAAACCGGAATTCCCTCTTGCGAATAAGAATAAAACGACACGATCAAAAAAAGAAATAAAACCTTGATTCTAAATTTCATAAAGGCAATTTTGTTTAAATGTATTTTGCAGTCTTAATAATTTAATACGATTTATTTGAAAAGAGTCTTAATTATTTTATTAAAAAATCAAATATAGGTATTAGTAGAAAATAACTTTACTAAATTTGTAAAAAATTACAAATCATGACAAAAATCACCATAAAAGAAACTCAAAATCCTACCATATTAAAATTCGAATTTGAAGATTTCATTACTCAGAATCAAAACTTTGAGTTCAAAAATATAGATGAAGCGCAAGCATCACCTTTAGCACAGCAATTATTTTACCTTCCGTTTGTGAAAACGGTTTATATTTCAGGAAACTTTATCGCAATCGAAAGATACAGCATTGTAGAATGGAATGATGTAAAAGAAGATGTAGCTGAGCAAATCGCAGCTTTTGTAGACAAAGGCGGCATTATTGTAAAAGCTGATGAAAACAATGCAAAAAAGCAGCCTGTCACAGTTTATGGAGAAACAACTCCTAACCCTTCTGCTTTAAAATTTGTAGTAAGCAGAATGTTAACCCGTAACGCTGTTGAATACAAAAACATCGATCAGACTGCTTCTTCTCCATTAGCACAGGAATTATTCAAATTTCCTTATGTAAAAGAAGTTTTTATTGATGAAAATTATATTTCTGTTACCAAATACGAAATCAACGACTGGCAGGAAATTACGTTGGAATTAAGAACGTTTATCAAACAATTTATCGAAAACGGAGGAACTGTTCTGGATGAAAGCCTGATTGAAGTGGCCACTAAAAACGACATTACTAAAGATGAAGCGTTTGACAAGCTCGATGTTACCTCGCAACAAATCATTAATATTCTGGAAGAATATGTAAAACCGGCAGTAGCTGCTGACGGCGGAAATATTGCTTTTGATTCTTATAATGAAGACGACAAAACTGTAAAAGTTATTTTGCAGGGAGCTTGCAGCGGATGTCCGTCATCGACTTTTACTTTAAAAAGCGGAATCGAAAATATGTTAAAAAGCATGCTAAATGACGAAGCTATTAAGGTTGAAGCTGTAAATGCATAAATATTTATTCTATAAAAAACAAAAAGCGCCTCAAATAAGGCGCTTTTTTATTAAAATTATATTTACTTAATTTTCAAACAATTAAACTAAATAAATGAAATAAAAATAGCTAATATTGTATTATAAACTAATCAATATTATAACTATGGGATTATCATCATTTTTTTCAAATTTATTTGGCAAAGCCAAAGACACAACGTCAGATCTTGCAACTCAGGCCGAAATTAAGCTTGAAGAAGCCAAAGAAGCAGCAACTCCTTACATTGAAAAAGCCGAAACTTTTGCCGAAGAAACTATTGCTAAAGCAAAAGAAGCTTCTGAGCCTATATTAGATAGTGCTGCAGAATATGCAACCAAGGCTAAAGATATTGTAAGCGAATATGTCGAAAAAGCTTCGGATTCGCTCAGTGATGTAATTGATGCTGTAAAAGAAAAAACAACAGAAGTTTCTGAAGCTACACAAAAAATTGTTTCGCACACTGCAGATACAAGCGAAAAAGCAGAAACAGCAATAGACGAAATCAGTGATAGCAAAACTGATAAGGAATAAGAACTCTTTTTCTTATTCAAAGAAATATTTATATTTGCATTACCAATATACCTTCTCATTGAGAAGGTTTTTTTTATCCAAAAAACATGAACATGAGTCCGGAACAACTTAGCAGTTACATTACTAAATTTATTGACGTATTGGTTGATTATGCTCCCAAATTAGTCTCTGCCTTTATTATCTTATTTGTTGGTATATATGCCATTCGATTAATAAACAGAATTATTACAAAGGTAATGGTTCAAAGAAATCTCGATCCTACCCTGACAAAATTCCTATCGGATATTTTAATATGGGCACTCCGAATTTTACTGTTTGTTACATTTATCTCCAAACTAGGAATCGAAACTTCATCATTTGTTGCCATTTTAGGAGCAATGGGACTTGCCGTTGGCTTATCATTGCAAGGCTCGCTTTCTAACTTTGCCGGAGGAATGCTTATTATCGTTTTTAAGCCTTTTAAAGTAGGAGACACAATAGAGGCTCAAGGTGTGATTGCAACTGTATTAGAAATTCAGATTTTTGTAACCAAAATGCTTACAGGAAACAATCAAACGGTTTTTGTACCAAATGGAGCTTTATCAAATGGAACAATTATCAATTATTCTATGCAGGGAGAAAGAAGAGCCGACTTGACATTTTCGGTTTCTTATGATTCTGATATTAAGAAAGCAAAAGATGTTCTCTTAGATGTTTTAAACAAAAATCCTAAGGTGCTTAAAAAACCGGCACCCGAAGTTTTCGTAAAAAACCTATCAGCAAGTTCTGTAGATTTTGCGGTTCGTCCATGGGCCAAGAATGCCGATTATGGAGTTGTTTTCTCTGAAACTTTAGAAAATTGTAAAACAGCTTTAGATGAAGCAGGTATTTCCGTTCAGCCGTTTACAATTCAAAAATAAATAGTTTTATTGTTTTTTTGATGGAGGCGCCATCATAAAATCTTTTAAATAATAAGGTTCAAAATAAGCGACATCTACCATGTCGCTTTTTTGGTATTTATCATAACTAATCTTACTCATGGCAGATGCCGAAGGATATTTGATTTCTTCTAAAAAAATAAAATTTCCTTTTGTTAAAACCGGTTTACATTTCTCTGCACAATCACCAACGAAATAGATTGTTTCTTTATAGTCTGCAAAAGATTCTTCTGTAATTATTTCTGCCTCAATTCCTCTTTCGACTTCTAAACCAGCATTAAATATTTCGCTGTACACTTCCATTCGTCGTGCATCCAGCATTGGAATAATTTTGCCATCTGTAACCTGTGCCTGAGAAGCCAGAGTTTGCAGAGTATCAACAGCAATTAACGGAATGTTTAATGCAAAACACAATCCTTTTGCGGCAGAAACTCCAATTCTCAAACCTGTGTAAGATCCCGGCCCCTGACTTACTGCTACAGCAGCTAAATCCTGGGGTGAAATTCCTGAGCCTGCAATAACTTCTTCAATAAAAACATGTAGTTTTTCGGCATGCGAATACCCTTCTTCGGCGATTTCTTTACACAAAATAGTTTCTCCATTTTTAGCAATTGAGACTGAACAATTTTTGGTCGCTGTTTCGATATTGAGAATAAAAGACAATGTGTATATTTTTTAAATTAATTATTTTGTCTGGCTAAGCGGAACAGAAGCACTCTCTGCTTTCTAAGCCTTCGACTCCGCTTAGGATGACAATATCTTAAAGATATTTTATTTCTTTGGTATATCAGCTTTTTTAAGCTTTACTTTATCTCCAGAATTTAAGTCTTTAGAAACAGTCGTATAAGGTCCTGTAATAACAACATCGCCTGCTTTTAATCCTGATGTCACTTCGATATTTGTGTCATCCTGAATTCCTGTTTTAATGATTCTGATTTTTGCTTTATCACCAACTTTTACAAAAACGCATTCGAATTTTTTATCACTTTTAGGAGCTGTTTTCTTGTCTTCTTTAGGATCTTCTATTTTAAAATCTTTTACAGCTGTTGTATCTGATTTTACTACTACAGAACTAATTGGCACTGCCAGAACATTATTTTTAGTTCTTGTAAGAATATCTACTGTCGCTGTCATTCCGGGTCTAAATGGAGAATAAGAGCTGGCTTGTCCTTCTAATAAATCCTGATAAGATTCTTTCAAAATGCGAACTTTAACTTTAAAATTGGTTACCTGATCTGAAGTTAATGTTGTACTTGCTGAGTTAGAAATACTGGTTACAATACCTTTAAATTTCTTTTTTAAATAAGCATCGACTTCAACATTCGCTTCATCACCTATTTTTACTTTAACAATGTCATTTTCATTTACGTCTACTTCAACTTCCATGTTGTTCAGGTTGGCTACTCTTAAAAGTTCTGTTCCTGCCATTTGTTGTGTTCCTAAAACACGCTCACCCAATTCAACATTTAAAACAGAAATTGTTCCGTCTGCAGGGGCATAAATTAAGGTACGCCCTAAATTATCTTTAGCTTCGGTTACAGATGCCGTAGCACTTTGAACATTATAGTAAGAACTTTGTCTGGTTGCTTTCGCTACTTCATAAGTCGAAATAGCCTTATCCCAGTCAGATTTAGAGATTACACCTTTATCGTATAGCGTTTTGTTACGCTCATAACTTGCCTTAGCTTCCTTATAACTTGCCTCAGATTGTGTTAAACTGGCTTTTGTTCCTGATAAATTGGCAACTGAACGCTCTAATCCTGACGTATACAAATCAGGATTAATCTTCACCAATAAATCTCCTTTTTTAACAACCTGACCTTCTTTTACATTCAAAGCAATAATCTCTCCCGAAACCATTGAGGAAAGTTTAACCTCGATTTCCGGTTGAATTTTACCTGTTGCCGAAACGGTTTCAACAATTGTTGAAGCTAATACTTTTGAAATCTCTACTTCTTTTCCTTCATCCTTATTTCCTAAAACTCCTGATTTTGAAAGAACAATCAACGCTACAATAATAACTACTGCACCACCTAATAAGAAATAAACTGTTTTTTTTGACATAATGAATTATTTTGTAATAATTGGGACAATTGGAATTCCAAAGTAGAATTCAAGTATTTTTATTTTAAACATGTAATCGTATTTTGTTCTGATAACATCTGACTGTGCATTAGTTAACAATGTCTGTGCTTGTGTAAAATCAAATGAATTCATCAAACCTACATCATACTTTTCTTTAGCATAGTTGTAAGCCTGTTGTCTTGCCTCTAAAGTTACTGTCGATGATTCGTGAGCATTTAGCGCGCCTTTTGCATCTGTAAAAGCAGTAAAAACATTACGTTGCAAATCTAAACTTTTTTGTTCTAAATCTATTTTAGATTTCTCTAAACTTACTTTACTTCTTTCTACATTATTTCTGGTAGAAAATCCATTAAAAATAGGCACAGACAACTGAAATCCAAACGATTGCCCTTTATTATCATTAAACTGATCTAAAATTGGTGCGGCACTGCCTAAAACTGACATGTAATTATCACGTACTACAGGTTGATTTGATCCTTGTACATAACCAATTTGAGTTGTTGGGTTAGCTGTATTTAAAGTTGAACCTGTAATGATATCTGAATAACTTGCTCTTGAATTAAAGTTATAAAAAGCACTTAAAGTTGGCTGATAAGCTCCTTTTGCAATAACAACATTCTTTTCGGCAATCTCAAGATTGGTCTGAGCCAGTTTTAGCTCTGTTCTTATCTCTTTGGCTTTGTTGTAAATATCAACAGGGTTTTGAGCCATGATATTGTTTTCATCTTTTACATTGGTATCGTCTACAACATCAAAATCTGTAAATTCTTTTAATTGTAAAAGCTGAGCAAGGCTCAATTTAGAAATCAATAAACTATTTTCAGCAACAATTATAGCCTGCTGATCTGTTGCAGCGGTAGCTTTCAAATCATATAAATCGCCACGGGGGATCGTTCCGGCACTCACCATTTCTTCAGATCGTGCCAATCGTTTTTGATCAATTAATAACTGTTCTTTTTTAACTTTTAAATTCTCTTTATTGAAAAGAATCTCCAAAAATGCATTGGCCACATTAAGCGAAATATCTTCCTGCATTTTTAAAAGTTGATACTGTGAGGCAATAATAGAAAGTTTAGTTCTGCGAAGTGTATTCTGATTTTGTAAACCTTTGTAAATATCAACTCCTACCGTAGCACCAATAGATGAATATTGGGTAGTTTGATTTTCAAGCAAACCGGTTGTAATATTTTGATTTAAACCTATATTCCAGGAGTGTGATGCATTTGCATTAACCGAAGGCAGGAAATTTCCCAGAGCTCCTTTTTTATCAATGGCTGCACTTTTTACATCGAGTTCTGATAGTTTTACTTTAATATTATTATCTAAAGCATATCGTACACATTCTTCCAATGTCCATTTTTTCGATTGTGCCTGAGCTGACAAACCAAACCCAAATAGGAGGGCTAAAACAAAACTATTATATTTATTTATTTTCATATATTTTGAATGAAAGCACAGCAAAAAGGCTATGCAAATTTAACATTTTTTAAACCTCAAAAACCTTTTATAGTTTCAAATTATTTTTTCTCCCCTTCGGTTATTAATCCCTGATTCCAGATCTTAATTTTATTTGTAGCTTTAACACCGCTCTTAACCTGAACATAAATTCCGTCACTTACTCCTAAAACAAGATCTCTTCTTTGAAATTTCTGAGGAGCTGTTTCAACCTCTACATATGGCTTTTGTGTGTTTTTATCAAACTGAACCAATGATTCTTTAATTGCCAAAACTTTATCTGCTTTTTCAAGAATAATAGAAGCATTTGCACTTAAACCGGCTCTGATAAAAGTTGCATCTTTATTTTCTAATCTGGCTTTTATTTCAAACTGAATCGCTCCGTTTTCTACAACACCTTTTGGCGCTATATCTGTTAAAAAAGCATCGAACTTTTTATTTTCAATAGCTCCAACTGTAATTTCAATTGGCATTTTTTCTTTGATTTTCCCTACTTCAGATTCGTCTATTTTTCCAATAAAAATCATTCTTCCAACATCTGCGACACTTGCAATTGTAGTTCCTTCATTAAAATTATTACTTTCAATAACCTGATTTCCTACTTTTACAGGAACGGCTAACACCATTCCGTTTACAGTTGAGCGAATTAAGGTATTAGCATAATTTCCTAATGAAGTCGTTGTTCCGGTTTTTACAATATCTAAGCTTTGTTTTGCCGCCAGATAATTTTGTTTTGCCTGTTTATAAGCCAGTTGTGCTGCATCAAAATCATTTGCAGAAATTACATCCTTATCAAATAAAGTTTTTTGTCTTTGATAAATTTTTTCCTGATTATCTAAAGCGATTTTTGTTGTCTGTACCTGATTTTGAGTACTGCTCACATTCGAAACATTAGCTACTACTCTAATTTTAGCAATCATGTCTCCTGCTTTGATTTTCTCTCCTGCTTTGATATACACTTCTTCAATAATACCTGAGATATTTGGTTTGATGAGGACTTCTTCATCAGGCTGAATGTTACCAGTAGCAATGGTATTTTTTACGATTGTTTTAATCTCTGCTTTTTCAGTTTTAAAGACAATTGGAGATTCTTGATTCTTAGCATACAAATAGTAAAGTGCGCCAAAAAAAACTATAGCAATAAAGATTAAAATGGTTACGGTTACTCCTTTTTTCATTTTGTTTTTTGGTTTAATCGATTATATTTTGATTGATAATTTATTCTGTTCGTAAAGCATCTACAGGCTTTACATTAATTGCGGTTTGAGCCGGAATAAATCCTGCCAGCAAACCAGATCCTACTAATATTATTAAAGCTACAAATACAACTCCCAAATCTACACTTGGACTGGCAAACATAGTATCATTTCCCGGAGGCATAGAATCTAATGCGATATTCAGCAAGGCTATAATTCCGGTTGCAACCGCAATACCAAACATTCCCGAAATGATAGTCAAAAATATAGATTCTGTTAAAATCTGACCACGAATTGCTGCCGGAGTTGCTCCTAAGGCTCTTCGAATTCCAATTTCTTTGGTACGTTCTTTAACCACAATAAGCATAATATTCGAAATACCAATTACTCCTGAAATTAAAACCAAGCTTCCGACAAAATAAGCAATAACCTGCAAAATATTAAATAAACTTTGAACTTTATTGAATTGTTCGTACAAGTCAAAATTCCCAACTGCCCTGTCATCTTTAGGATTTACAGAATGGAGCGCCTTAATAATCTCTAAAATTTTTGGCTTAAGATCTGTTATCGAAGTTTCATCTTTTGCAGTAAGCGCCATCCATCCTACTTTATCACCAAAATTAAAGGCTTGCTGAAAAGTCGTAAAAGGTATAAATATATTCTTTTGCTCCTGCTCTGCATTTCCTCCCTGCTGTTTGGATTTATAAACCCCAACCACCATGAAATTAATGCCATTAATTTTAATATAAGTTCCAATGGGATCTTCTTCTTTTCTATAAAGCTCGGTAATAACACCTTTTCCTATTACACAAACTTTTCTTTTTCCTTCGATATCCTGCTGATTTACAAATCGCCCTTCAATGATATCCATAGGTTGCTGTTTAATCAGTTCAGGATAATCTCCATAAATTGTAAAAGCAGCTGTTTTGGTACCACGAACCACATTATTAGATCCGTTAAAATCTCCTAACTGATTTCTTGGCGACACATATAATAAGTCAGGCAACGCAGATTTTAAAGCTGCAACGTCACTATTTCTAAAATCATAACGACGGGTTTTTGGCAATCCTTTATAAGCTTTTGATGTTGTCTGACTCCACATAAACATCGTATTAGTGGCAATTCCGTCAAAACCTTTTTTTACACCATTCTCTAAACCTTTTCCGGCGGCAAGTAATATTACCAAAATAAATATCCCCCAAAACACCCCAAATGCAGTTAGAACAGTTCTAAAAACATTGGCTGTTAAAGCCTGTAAAATCTCATCCCAATTATCTTTACTAAACATAATTATTCTTCTCTAAGTGCTACAATTGGTCTAATTTTGGCGGCTCTGTATGCTGGGAAAAATCCTGCCAGAGCACCCGCAAAAACAAGTAAAACCAGTGTGGTCAAAGCCACGCTAAAATCAACCTGAGGATTTCTAAAATATTCACTTTGCACCATTGGTCCAACTAATTCTAACAATAACAAACTAGCTAATAAGCCAACAAAACCGGCAATCGTAGTAATAAAAATAGATTCATGAAGAATCATCGAAATAATAGAAAAAGGTGATGCACCAAGTGCTTTTCTGATTCCGATTTCTTTAGTTCTTTCTTTTACAATAATAAGCATGATATTACTTACTCCCACTACTCCCGCAATAATAGTACAGATTCCTACCCACCAGAAAAACAATCTGATATAAAGATTTAAATCGTAAAATTGTTTGGCATCTTTTACAGAATTATATGCATTTATTCCACTATCATCATCGGGCGCTACCACATTTTTACTTCTTAATAAAGCTTTTAAATCCTGAGTAAATTTTTCAGATTGTGCAAGTGCTTCGTCATAATCTTTTGTCTTTTTTAAGGTAAAAAACAAATTGCTTATTTTATCTCCACCGCCATAAGCTCTTTGCACTGTTGTTTTAGGTAAATATGCCCTGGCTTCTTCTCGTTCTCCTCCCGGATCTGTAAAAACTCCTACTACTTTAAAATTGACATTATTAATCGAAATTTCCTTCCCTAAAGGATCTTTATCTTTAAACAGATCCGTTTTGACTTTCATTCCAATTGTTGCCACTTTTTCATTATTAGCCAAATCATTGCCATTTATGAAACGCCCCTGAACAATTACTATGTTCTCTACAGCACCATAATCAGGATCTACACCTCTGTATTGATAACTGCCTGATTCTTTTCCGTAAGAAAATGCACCACCCCAGAAATTATATGTTGCAGCGCGTAAATCAAGTTTGTCTCCAAATTTCTGGACAGATTGCGAATAATCGCTGTTTCTGAACTGAATTTGTCTTCCCGGATTTAATCCTTTATATTGTTTTGCTGTTGTCCCTGACCAAACCTCGATAAGACCAGCAGCATCGCGCTCAAATTGTTTTTCAATTCCGTTTTGAAGCCCTTTACCGGCACCGAGTAAAATCACTAAAATAAAAATTCCGGATGCCACAGAAATTCCTGTCAAAAATGTCCTTAACCGGTTTTTAGAGATTGCCTCAAATATTTCCTGCCAACGCTCAATATTAAACATAAGATGAAGCTCTAACTTGTTCTACCTTTTTATCATCGATAATTAATCCGTCTTTCAGGACCACATTTCTTTTGCACATTGCAGCAATATCAGGCTCGTGTGTAACGATCAAAATGGTTTTACCTTCATCGTTAATACCCTGAATAAGTTCCATAACTTCATAAGAAGTTTTTGTATCCAAAGCTCCTGTTGGCTCATCTGCCAGTAAAACTTTTGGATTTGATGCTAAGGCTCTCGCAATAGCAACACGTTGCTTCTGACCTCCCGAAAGTTCATTTGGTAAGTGATGAGAATGCGAGCCCAAACCCACTTTCTCTAAATATTTCATCGCAATATCATAACGTTCTTTGCGCTTAATTCCCTGATAATATAAGGGCATCGCAACGTTATCCAGTGCTGTTTTATAATTGATTAGATTGAATGACTGAAACACGAACCCCAAAAATTTATTTCGGTATTTTGAAGCTATCGTTTCGTTTAAATTTTTAATAGGTGTTTTGTCTAAAATATAACTACCAGAATCAGCTTCATCCAGAATTCCTAAAATATTTAAAAGCGTTGATTTACCAGATCCGGATGATCCCATAATTGCAACTAATTCGCCTTCTTCGATATTAAAATTAATCCCTTTTAGCACATGTAACTGTGAACTTCCCATTTTATAGGACTTATGTAAATCTTTGATTTCGATCATGGTATTGTTAAATTTTAAAACAATAATAACATTTTTATTAAGTGATTTATTATAAGAAAACGTTAATACTTCCGTTTTGTTTCTGAATAAGACTCAATTGTTTATCAATTGTTACACTTTTTTAAGATAATATAATTGTTTTCTTAATTTTGTTGCACTCAAAAAAATCTCAACGATGAAGTTTTTATCTAAAATCTCTTTATTTACAGCACTTGCAACGCTAATCAGCTGCTCTACATCTCAAAAATTAGAAACGTTAAAACCAGAACCAGATGATGCAAGTCCGCTAGTTTATGACGCAAATCCTTCTTTTATCAATTTACCTATTACAGTAAAACTTAATGATATAGAAAATCAGACTAATGCATTGCTTAACGGATTAATTTATGAAGACAATAACATTGATGATGATGACATTGAGATGAAGATATGGAAACAGGCTCCGATAAAAATTCAAAATGATCCAAATAGTCCCGATAAAAAGATAAAAACAATTCTGCCATTAAAAGCGACCATCAAATACAGAATTGGAACAAAAAAATTAGGTGTTGAACTTTACGACACCAGAGAGTTTAATTTAAATGGCGTTATTACTTTATCGAGCGAAATAACACTCTCAAACTGGAAACTAAGCACCAAAACTGAATTCAAATCATTAGACTGGAACGAAAGTCCAACAATGTTAGTTTTTGGCAAAAGTATGCCAATTACTTATTTAGTAAATCCGGCAATTTCTATTTTTAAATCTAAAATTGAAAAGAAAATTGATGACGCTATCGAAAAATCAATGGATTTTAAACCGAATGTTCTTTCGGCTTTAGAAAAAATATGCACTCCGTTCCAGATGAGCGATACTTACGAAAGCTGGCTAAGAATTGTTCCCGTTGAAATTTATTCTACAAACGCAAAGCTCAAAAATGATTCGTTTTTATTAGATATGGGAATGAAATGCAACATGGAAACTATTGTAGGTAAGCAACCGGAATCAAAATTCAATGCCAACAAGATTGTTTTAAAACCTGTTACAAAAATTCCAAATCAAATTTCTGCAAATATTGCTGCCATTTCAACGTATGTTGATGCCTCAAAAATCATGACTAAGAATTTTGCCGGACAGGAATTTGGATCTGGAAGCAAGAAAATAACAGTAAAAAATGTTTCTATCTGGCATAAAAACGGCAAAATGGTTATTGCACTTGATGTTTTAGGATCTATAAACGGAACTCTTTATTTAAACGGATTTCCACAATACAATCCTCAGACCAAAGAAATTTATTTTGACAAATTAGATTATGTTTTAGACACGAAAAGCAAGCTGATGCGAACTGCAAGCTGGTTAGGACAAGGCTACATACTAAGAAAAATGGAAGAAAGCTGTCGTTATTCTATTCAGCCTAACCTAGAAGAAGGCAAAAAAAGTATGGCGGCATATCTTAAGAATTATTCTCCAATGCCAGGCGTTTTTGTAAACGGAAAGATGGAAGACATTCAATTCGATAAAATTCAATTAACCAATCAGGCCATAATTGCCTTTATAAAAATAAACGGAACAGTGAATGTTTCCGTTGATGGATTGAAGTAAGACAAAAAAAGCAGAATAATTATTATTCTGCTTTTTTCTTTTTAGACTGATACATTCTATAAATTAAATATCCAATTACAGCAACCAACAAATACGGAATTACCATTAAATAAACAATTCCATTATTTACCGCTTCTGCTTTCTTTATATTTGAATCTCCGGCAAGGGCGGCGCGGCACATGGCACACTGAGCGTTAACTCCAACAGAACAAAATGTAGAAAACAGTATATAGATAAATTTCTTCGAAAAAAAACTTCCAATTCTACCTTCTCTTCTACTCTCTTTATTCTTTGTTATATATTCTTTTTTAAACATAATAAGGAGAAATCATTAAGTAAACTACAACACCTGTAACCGCCACATATAACCAAAGCGGAAAAGTTATTTTAGCAATTTTTCTATGTCGGTCAAAACGTTTTGCCAGAGCTCTAACATACGTAATTAGCACTAAAGGAATAATTGCAATAGACAATAAAATATGTGTTACCAAAATAAAGAAGTATACATATCGAATTATACCTTCACCACCAAATTTAGTAGAATCAGCAGTCATATGATACGCCACGTACATCACCAAAAAGGCAACCGAAAGAGCAATTGCAAAAGTCATTAAACGCTCATGAAGCTTTTGTTTTCCATTTTTAATAGCGATTACTGCCCAAACCAAAACAATAGCAGTAATGCCATTAGTTGTTGCATAAATTGGAGGCAAAAATGAAAGTGGCTCTACTTGAATCCCAAGATCCTTTAATTTAATCCCGAACAAAATTGCCACCAGTGTCGGAACAATAATTGAAACTGCAACAATAAGTTTACTATATTTTTTTTCTAATGAATGATTTTCCATTTTTATTCTGCTAATAATATTTTAATATCTTCCTGAATGTCTCTTACGCCTTTTTTGTCAAGTCCGTCATAATAAATATTTGGGTTCCCAAATTCATCTTTTCTACAACGAATATTTCCATCTTTATCGATTAAAGCAAATAATCCTGAATGCTCAAAACCTCCACTTACTTTAGAATTTTCTCCGGCATATAAATTAAATCCTTTATTAGACAAATCCATAATAGTGGCTTTATCTCCGGTCAGGAAATTCCATGTTGATGATTTTACGCCCAATAATTTAGCATGCTCTTTTAATACTTTTGGTGTATCATGAACAGGATCTATTGTGATGGAAACAATTCCGAAATTAGGATTTCCAAAAAAAGTTTTCTCGATCTCCAGCATACTCAAATTCATTTTTGGGCAAATTGAAGGACAAGTAGTAAAGAAAAATTCTAAAACATACACCTTTCCTTTATAGGTTTCGTTTGAAATTTTAACATTATCCTGGTTTGTCAGTTCAAATTTTGGAGCAGGACCAATTTTCATTAGTTTACCGTCAGATTTTGAGGTTTTTAGCCCAACATTATCCAAACGATTTCCTTTAACGACTTCACCATTTGTAACTCTGTCCACTATTTTTGGAACAGCGTAAATTCCGAAAATTAGAATAATAAACGAAATTCCGATATATGACTTATTTTTAAACATGATATAACAATTAAAGTTCTTTTGTAGCGTTGTGGTTCTTTTTTAGAGCAGCACGATATTCATATAAAATGATTTTAAAATCATCAAGCATTTCATTGCTTAGCTCTGAAGGATGAAAAGTATTATATCCCTCTTTGTATTCATCTTTATCTTTTCGTCCTCTAAGATTTCTTTCTTTATCTACGATATAGACATTTGGAGTTCCAAGATGCAGATCGAGTTTACCTTTTAAATGCAACTGATCATAAAATACTTTTATTTCTTCTGGCGAAGCAAAAACAAAATGCCATCCGGAAACATCAGTAAAAGCGCCCAGAGATTCTATTATTTTCTGTGCATCCTTTTCGGTTCCTAAAGGACAAACTACAACAAACTGCAGATCTTTAAAACCATTATAACGCTGATAAATTTTTTCGTTTAGATTAAAGAAGTTGCCTCTGTTTTTTAGTATTTCGGAACCTGAAAAACCAAGAATAGTAATTTTATTATTTAAAGTTACTTTTTCACCTTTAAGAGATTTCCAATTACCCAGATCGGCAACTTTTGGTGTTATTATCGGAAGTTTAGTAAAACTATTTACACCTGAAGCGAAGAACAAATAAGCTACAATGGGCAAAACAAAAAGTACAAAGAGAACTATATTTTTTTTCATTTTATTGACCGGAGGTTAATGAGGTACAAAAATAAAAAAAGCTCCGCAAAACGGAGCTTCTTTTCGAATTAATATCATGTTAAAAATTCCATTTAATAGTAGAATCTTTAAAAACCCCATAAATATAATGTCCTTCTGTTAACAGAATAAACAATAAATATAAAACTAGGAAAATAACCGGAGAAACAACAGACCATCTAAGGCTGCTTTTTTCACCTTCCATGTGCATAAATGCCCATACTATATAATAAGCTTTGAATATTGTAAGGATATAAAATATCCAGTTCAACAAATTCAAACCTACAAAATGATTAAATTCTAAAACTCCAGGCTTGTAGATTCCAAGAATAACTTCTACTGTAGTTACTACTGATAATAAAGCAAAAACAAACCAGATTCTTTTTGTATTTGATACGTGCTCGTGTGACATAATAATTAAAATCTAAAATTAAACTAAGTAGAAAACTGTAAATACAAATACCCAAACTAAGTCAACGAAGTGCCAGTATAAACCAACTTTCTCCACCATTTCGTAGCTTCTTCTTTTTTCGTAAGTTCCTAACAATACATTAAAGAAAATAATGATATTGATGATAACTCCTGAAAATACGTGGAATCCGTGGAATCCTGTAATAAAGAAAAAGAAATCAGCAAATAATTTACTTCCGTATTCGTTTCTTGTCAGGTTTGCTCCTTCTACTACATATTTTGCCTGACTTAAACGAGCTTCAGATTCTGCTCTTGTCAAAACTGTTTTTTTCTTTTCTGCTGTAAGGTGCTCTGTTCTGATTAATAATTCAGGATGTGCTTTAAATCCAGCCTGAACATCAGCTACTGAATACGTTGGTACTGTCTCAGTACTTTCCATAAACCATTTCCCTTTTGATCTTGTAAGTTCTTCCGGTTGATTTGGCAATTTCACTGCAAAATCTTCAAGAGCAACTCTTTTACCATCTTTATCAACAAACTGCAATAAGCTCCCTCCAACTGTTTCAACTGCACCGTACTCACCTTTAATGAAGTTTTTCCATTCCCAAGCCTGAGAACCAACGAAAATTAAACCTCCAATAATAGTTAAGAACATATAAATTGCAACCTTTGTTTTTTTCAATTGATGACCTGCATCAACAGCCAAAACCATTGTTACAGATGAGAAAATCAAAATAAAAGTCATTAAGGCTACATAATACATTGGAGCCGCAACACCATGCATAAATGGGAAGTGAGTAAACACTTCATCAGCCAAAGGCCAGGTTTCAATAAATTTAAATCTAGAAAAACCATAAGCAGCTAGAAATCCAGAAAATGTTAAGGCATCTGATACGATGAAAAACCACATCATCATTTTACCATAACTTGCTCCTAATGGCTGGATATCTCCGCCTCCCCAAGTTTTTTCGTCGTTATTTGCAGTAGTAACTGTCGCTTCCATAAAAGATATTCGTTAAAAAGTTCCCAAATTTACGTTTTTTTCTTATTTAAAGAAATATAAAAATAAAAATAAATATACCCATAATAAATCTAAAAAATGCCAATACATCGCACCTAGTTCTATACCAAGAGTTTGAGTCGAATTGTATTTTTGTTTAAAATGATTATAAATTATAATTAAAAGTGAAATTAATCCTCCAGCCAAGTGCAATAAGTGTGTAACGGTTACTACATAAAGAAAAGTTGTAGTAATTGAGCTACCTTCTCCGGTAAAATAATAACCACTTTTTACAATTTGCCCAAAACCTACAAATTGCAAAATCACAAATAGAATTCCTAATGCTAAAGTTCCTAAAAGTAATGCTGTAGTTGCGCTTCTGTTGTCTTTTTGAATCGCTTTTTTAGCCAGATAAAAAGTAACACTACAACCTATAATAACAGCCGTACTGTAATAAAATGCGCTTGGCAGTTCAAAATTCTTCAACCAGTCGGCTCTTGATTTACTTACTACGAATGCACTTGTAAGTCCTGCAAACATCATGGTCATACTAACCATTGCGAATAGCAAAATCAGCTTTGCCGATTTTGACTTTCTTACTTGTTCCTCACCTGTTGTCATTGTCATTTCCATAACTATCTTAAAAATTTATCAACTATAAATACGATTTGAAGCAAAGATATATACGAAACACTTACCAACATTAATGTTCTTGCCGCTTTTGCCGTTCTCAACTGATACAAACGTACAGCATAAAACAGCATCCACAAACCTAATAAGAATACTATGATGGCAGCAATTGGCGTAATAAACAACTGGCCTGTATATCCTAAAACCGGCAATAACGATGCTATAATAAGCCAAATTGTATATAAAATTATCTGCAAAGCGGTTCCTTTATCTTTTTTCCCTGTTGGCAGCATAAAGATTCCTGCTTTCTCATAATCTTCATACAAAAACCAGCCAATTGCCCAAAAATGAGGAAATTGCCAGAAAAACTGAATCAAAAACAATGTTCCTGCTTCGATACCAAATTCTCCTGTTGCAGCAACCCAGCCTAACATAAAAGGAATTGCCCCCGGAAAAGCCCCCACAAATACTGACAGGGAAGTTACAGTTTTTAAAGGAGTATAAATACTTGTATATAAAAATATTGAAATTGCAGCAAACATTGCTGACTTTGCATTTATCGTATATAACAATGTAACCCCAATAACAGTAAGCAAACTGGCAACAAACAAGGCCATTTTTGGAGACATACGCCCCGAAGGAACAGGACGATTTTTAGTTCGGTCCATTAAAGAATCGATATCTTTTTCGATAACCTGATTAAAAGCATTTGAAGCTCCAACCATACAATATCCGCCTATTGCCAAAACTGCCAGTACACTCCATTTAAAAGGATGCGCATCATTAACTCCTAATAAATATCCTGCAATTGAAGAAAACAATACACTGATTGCTAAACCAGCCTTAGTAATCTCCTTGAAATCTGTAAATATTGATTTTATTGAAAATGTATTTTTAGTAGCGTTCAATACAGTAATTGTTTGTATGTTTTTTTGAGTGGTGCAAATGTACAAATTAGATTGTAGAATCCTGACCTATAAATTTAGATTTTTTTCAATAAAACCTTTACAAAATAAGGACTTGCAAATCTTTAACACAATTATTTCGAAAAATCTTATTAAAAATCCTAGTAATCAAAGTACCAATTAAAGATATCTGAACGCAATCCGATAGTAAACCAGGTTGTACTTTGTTTAAAAGTTGTGACTGTATTTTGCATTGGATCAAAATTTCGATAAAGAAAACTTCCAAAAAATTTCAGATTGGTCATTGGATTTATAAGGTAACCTGCCTGCACATCAGCAATAAAAACATTGGTTTTGTTTCCCTGAGCCACTTTTACACCTTTATCATATGGACGCTTATCATCATAACTCTTATAGATATTACCACCATAGTTATAACTATCTTCTGCAGTGTCAAAATCCAGCCCCCTTTTTCCAATTGTAAATTTAGCATCGGCAAAATAACGTCCTTTATGATAACGCCCGATTGCCACAAACTCTTCGAAATTTCCACCCCATTGATGTCCTAAACTTTGATTGTTATGTCCATAATTGGTAATTACAGCACTGTGCGAATACACATAAGGACGCACATGATTGTATTCTAATTGCAACAATAAATCTTTAACCTCAAAAGCATTGAAATACTTAGCACCTAATTGGTATCCAAATTTATTTTTCCAGCTCTTTTCTCCGCTTGCCATATCTCCAACAGAAAATTCATCTAGTAAGAACTGAGCATACAAATTAACATTATTGTTCCATTTATACTTACCAGACATTCCTAAAAGCGCATTACCACTTTTGGATGATGACGAAAACTCTACTGATCGATAAAAAATAATCGGATTAACAAAATTAATATCAAAGCCTCTGTTATTGGTATCTGTCCAGACTACTGATTCAAAAAATCCTAAATTCAGTTTATTCGAAACATTCCAGCTTAAGTAATGATTTGCCATAAATTTTGTCGCGTATGTCTTTTCTAAAGTAACATCAGGGCGAACATCTTTAAGCCACATATAGGTATTGGTATATTTTATTTTCCAGAAAGTCGTGTTGATTTTAAAATACGGATACGGACTTGCTCCATCACTTTCAAGCAATGAACGGTAACCATCTCCAATAAAATTTCTTCCGTAACCTAATTGAAAATCAAAAATTTTATTTGGAGCATATGTAATATTCGCTTCCGCTAAAGGAAAATCATAAGCATCAGTTTTAAATCGTTTTGCAATTCCCATTCCCGGAATAATTGCAGGGTTTCCTCCCGAAGGCTTTAAAGTTTCTGCATAAGCATTATAATACCCTGCAAATCGGCCCTGACTTTCAAAAACCGTGGTAGTAAAGTTAATGTGCTTTCCTAAACCTCCTCTAAAATTCAACGCACGGGTATTTACATAAGTATACGAATCTTTAAGATCTGAAGCTTTACCCATTTGCAAATCCAGAATAGGATTTAATGCCAACCAATAATCCTCTCCCTGAATCTGAACCATATTTTCATTCCAGAATTTTCTGCCCAACCAGGTCGAAGTGTTTTTTTGGAGTGACTGATTTACAGCTTTTAAATTATAGTATTTAGAAACTTCTGCGTAAGTATAAGGTTTCGAGGCTGTATGATTATTAGTCCCAACCTGATTCATTGCTCCATCAAACTGAGCATAATAACTATGAGAAAACGGAATATTTAAATGACTTTCGAACTCGGGATTGTTATACTTTTTATAAACAATACTATCCAGTTCTGTCATTGGTTTTTCGACTGGCTTTAAAATCTGTGCAGCAGCCAAAGCTTCTGACGCTATCTGATCAGCGCTTTTTAACGGAATATCTATCGAAATCGTATATTTTGAATATGTTGGTTTTCCGTTATAAGTAGATGGTTTTATTTTAGGAAATTTTCCAAAAACTCTTTTAGCTTCTTCTGACAACTTATCATTTACCGCATTTACGTAAATCACTTTAAATTCACCATTTGCATCTACTTCAAAAAGCACTTTTACTTCGCCTTTGTAATTCGTTTGTTTTAAATTTTGAGGCACTTCAAAGTTCTGAAATACAAAATCCTGTACTTCTTTATAAAAACAATCTTCCAGTTTTTTAGATTGCAGATTCTCACAATTTGGAAAAACAGGAAATTGTTCTGCTGTAAAGCCAGGCTTAATCGAAGATCTGTTATCCTGAGAAAAGGCAAATACGGCTGATAATGTTAAAGTAATGGATAGAAAAATCTTATTCACGTAAATTTTCATTTAATATTGATTTGTGGTATTTTCTCCGTTTGCAATTGCTTTTGCAGCAGAAGTTCCGATGCGTTTAACTCCTAAACGAATCATTTTTAAAGCGTCTTCATAAGAACGAACGCCGCCGGCAGCTTTTACAGGCAAAGGTGATGCATTTTCCAGCATCATTATGACAGTAGGAATGGTGGCTCCGTTTGGCAAATCATTTTCGGTTTTATAAAATCCTGTTGATGATTTCACAAAAACCGAAGAATAATTTTCTTCTTTAAAATTTGATATTATGACATTTTTTATCAGAGCCGAGAGCTGAATTATTTGCTTATCATTTAAAGCAGCAACCTCGATAATCCATTTCACAACTTTATTATTTGCAAGACCAATTTGTGTCCCTATAAGAATCTCCTGTTTTACCAAAGCCAGGTCACCGTCTTTAAATGCCTGATAGTTACAGACAAAATCCAGATCATCCGCTCCGTCTTCTATTGCTTTGTTGGCTTCTTTCAATTTTGATTCTAAATCTGATGTGCCTTCAGGAAAATCAATCACAGTACCAACATGCAAGGTCGAACTTGCTTTTAAGATCATCTCTTTGGCCAAAGTCACATATTCAGGACGAATCATTATTAGCTTAAAACTTTCATGAATTGCCTCAGCAATTGCGTTTTTAACCACAAGCGTATTTTCTGCTTCTGAAAGTCCGGCTTGAGAGGCAGTTTTTAAGTAGGTCGAATCTAAATATTGCTTAACATTCATGATTTCTGGAAGTTTACAGAATTGGGACAAAAATACATTTTAAATTCAGAAAATAATATTCTTTTTAATGCTTGATTTTTGAGCAACAAAAAACCCACCGAAGTGGGTCGTTATATTCTTATATTCTGTCAATTTGTTTTTTGAAGGCCATTGCTGTAAAAACTCCAACCAGAGCTCCAATTGCATTTGCCAGAACATCCGTTACATCTGCTGTTCTTGTGGTGGTCAAAACACTTTGAAGAATTTCGATCGTAATTCCAAAAAAAACAGAGAAAATAAAGGAAATAAAATAGGCTCTAAAATCATCTGGTGCTTTTCCTTTAAGCTCTTTTTTGAAAAACAAAATCCAGGAAATCGTGAATCCAAAATGAAAACAAAAATGAACAATCTTGTCCATGCTTGGAAAATTCACTGCAGGAATATTACTTGAATCTGTAAGACAAAAATAAGTAATAATCCCTGAACAAATAATCGCCCAGATTAAGAGCAGTTGTTTAGGCACCGATAAGTTCTTTATATGCTTCATCAGATAATAAAGAATCTATTTCTGATGCATCAGCAATTTTTATTTTAATCATCCATCCAGCTCCATAAGGATCAGAGTTAACTGTTTCCGGTGCGCTTTCAAGCTCATCATTAAAAGCAATAATTTCTCCGGTTAAAGGCAAGAACAAATCAGATACAGTTTTTACAGCTTCTACAGTTCCAAAAACCTCATCTTTATCAAGTGTCTGATCTAAAGTTTCTACTTCAACATACACGATATCTCCTAACTCTTTTTGTGCAAAATGAGTAATTCCTACAGTCGCAACATCTCCTTCGATGCTAACCCATTCGTGATCTTTTGTGTACTTTAAATTTGCTGGTATGCTCATAATAGTTGTGTTTGTAAATTGATAATTTAATAATTTAGGCACAAATGTAATAATCTTCTAATAAAATCCAGTTTAGAAACGAGAAATTAATTTCCAAAATTATATCTGAGTGTAAATCCTGATCTAATGTTAGTTAAAGGAAATGATGTCGAAATTACGGCTTTAGAAAACGAATGATCGTAATAAAATATAGCTGTCAGGTTTTTACTGAAAGCATAATCTGCAGTAAGTTTAAGCGACCAGATATTTTGTCCTGCCGCAAGCTGGTTATTGTCATAATCCAAATAACGTACTAATGTTTCGTTATTTCTAAAAGAGAAATCAGCCTTTATGTTAATATCGCTTTTGATAATTCCCGTAGGATTATCCGCAAGTCTCGATGAGAAGATAACATCTTTAAAACGATATCCTAAACCTACAACGTATTCCATACCTTTTACTTCTGTCAATAAATTGTTATCGAAACTCATCGACAATGCTCTGTCTTTTTTGATTTCGGTAAGCAAACGTAAAGAGCTTTTTAACTCAAAATCTACACGGATAAGCGGACTAAACTGCTCTACCAGATTGACGTTTGACATAATGGTTTTATTAAAGAAATTGGTATTTACATCCTGCCCGTCTGGTTTTTCGATATAATCAAAATTAGATCTAAACTGATTTATGGTATAAGATGCCCTGTAATTATGCTGCAATGAAAAACGCTTAAATCTGTCTTTAAAATATTTGTAGCGCATCAATCCGTTGTATTTTACACTCCAGTTTGGAATTGGGAAACTTCTAAAAATATCCGTCGAACTACCCGAAGCATTACTTCCTGTATATGCTGCTAAAAATGCCGGCAATAAAACTGCCTGATTACTTTTTGTAAAACCTATTGGATACCCTTGGTTGGCAACATATACTTTGTAGTTTGGATCTGTTTCGGCCGGAATTGGATTATTGACATCTCCATATCTTGGTATAACAGCTCCTTCTCCATAATGATCTGCCGCCAGACGATCTGCAATGATTAAACGATTATTTCTAAAATCATCAAATGCCGCTGATTGGGTTTCACTACTTGTAGAGAATGCTGTTTTAATTAATACTGTCGAAATAGAAAACATTCCGTAAGTATATGGCGATTGCGCAATATAATCTCCATTGACTACATTGTATTGTTCTGATGAATTTTCAGAGTAAGAACGATCCATAGCCAAATCAACTTTTAAGTCCGGTAATAAATCAACATTTGCCGTAATTTTCAAAAGCTTATTAGTTACCTGAGTAAAGTTTTGATTGAAATCCTGATAATTTGTCAACCAGCCTCTTTTTGCTGCTTCGTAACGTATATCATCCTGACTTCCAAAAACAAATCCTAAAGTTGGTTTAGACGTTCCAAAGAAACCAACTCCTTGCGTAAAGCCCGGTAAAACTGTTCCGCTGTTTTTAGTATAATTAACCTGAATATTTTTTACACTGGTCAGAACTCCCATCAAACCATCGTAAAACGGACTGCTGCTTGTTGCCAGTTTAGCTGTATTTACGATTTTTTCTCCCGGTTTTGGCGGTGCTGCCGGTTTTGCTTTTGAAGCCGGTTTTGCTCCTGGTGTTAAACCTAAATACTTATACAACGTATTCATATTGAAAGTTGTCGTAAGTGTATTTGAATTTGCATTCTGAATTGTATTTCCTAAATCCCACTGAAGTCCATTAGCATCTACAAATTGAGAAAATGCCGTCGAAGAACGCTGCCAGCTATAATCTGCCGTATAAGAATAAGACGCTTTTACAAAAGCCAGAACCGGAATTTTATTGATTGGAATATCATAATTCAACACTAATTGCTGTACGTGTTGATTAGGTGTTCCAATATCAAAATAGTTGTCCCAGATATTAAAATCTTCTTTTGGTGAATTGTCGTCATTCAGGAAGTTTCGAACTATATTATTGGATGCCGCTGTATAGTTTAATTTTAGTGATTTTGTCAAATTGAATCCAAAACCATATTGATAATTGAAAGCAAAATTTCTTCTATATAAAGGATCAAGACCAATTCCCTGTATATCAACCTGTCTGTATTGCTGGCGATTACTTTGTCTTAAAATATTAGTATTAAAAGAAATATTAGACGGTAAGTAATTAAAATTAAAATCACTTAGCAACTTCCAATACTCACTTTTTTTCATGAATTTCGTTTGCTTAAACGGAACTACTTCTTTTGGCTGAAAAGTATATGCATAGTTTACAGCTGTATTCGATTGTTCATCAACATAACTTTCTACTTCATAATCATGACGCTCGACCTGATTGTATGATTGCGAGAATGTTAAATTTTCGACATCATAAACATGTGGTTTTTGCTCTGGCGCTCTGTCTTTTCTTACTCCAATAAAATTGATACTTCTTCGTTTTGTATAATCAACCGCACGGGTTCTGATATTAGCTTTTTCTGCTGAATCAGTAGTTTCGCTTATCAACTGATTTAGTTTTATATCCTGATTAAACGGATCATATTCCGGAGTAATCACTTCTTCCCCTATAGCATAATTAAATGGCAAATTGACTCCCCACTTATGAGGTAATAATTTTCCTAAATTAAGATTTGTAACAATATTATACTGTTGAATATCTTCACGACTTCTTTCGTTTGCCCCTTGTTCCAGAGATCCAAAACCAATCGTGCTTTTTTTACCTGTTGCTGATACAGTTGCAAAATCAGCCATATTGGTGTCAATATTTAATATTGCCGCCATACCGCCTTTGTTCTCTAAATCTGCCAGTCGAAGTTCGTTAAACCAAACTTCTCCTTTTATATCTTTATGATCAGCCCTGCTTTTTACCCCAACCATTAAGTTTCTAACCAAACCAAAATTAGGATTTCCTTTTATACCTAACCTCAATTTACTATCTCCGTCACCTCCACTTATGCTTAAATCATCATCAGGATAATAAATTCCATTAATATCTCTTTTGTTCGAATTGACATCAATATTCATTGCCTGAATTTTCATTCGGGTTAATAATTCAAGTGCCAAATCAATATTATTCTCCTCAAGCCAAACCTGATCAGGACTTATCGTACAAGATCCTCCCGTTCTGGTCACTTTTAACGGAACCTCAACCTGATAAAAGTTTTGTGTATAATCATTACCAAAACGAATAAAACCAATCATTTCATCATCTAATAATGTATTCTCATTAGGCAGGGATTCTGCATGTAAAAACATTTTCAGTTTTTTATACTGACGCATATCCACACTTACACTTTTGAATACTCCTCTTGAATCCTGATATTGTAAACCTGTTCCGCTAACTCGTAATGCTAACGCTTGTTCATTTTGATTGATAATGGTATTATTGTTATACAACTGCTCTCTTTGAACTCCTGGCGGAACTACATAATTGACTGGACATTTTGTGCTGTTTTCCTGAATATTTACAGCCGAAACATCAAACTCAGTTCCGTCATCATTAGGAGTTGGATCATTTGCATCAAGTGAACCCGTGTATCTTCTCCATTCTCCTCTTACTAAGTCTAATGCTCCAAAACGAACTGTCATTTGATTATTAAATCCGGTCATGAACATTCTCATGAATCTGATCGATCTAAAATCTGTAATATTTCCAATAGTATTTTGAGGCTGGGCAACCGGAATTTTAAACTGAATCCATCTTGCTGTTGTTGTTGATCCGTTTGGTAATTCGACATTACTTACTTCACGAATATCTGTAATGTAGTTTTGTCCAACCTGCATTCCCGGTTTTACATCAATGCTATATTCATAATAAGCATTAATGGTACTCATCGTATTATCACGATTAATATCCTCTACATCCGGCAATGTTGTCGAACCACGATTAGGATCGTCGATACTTACAGCAGAGTTCCCTTCTGTACCATTATAATTTTTATAGCGGTCTAAAACGCCTCCATCTTTATTTAAATAATAAGTATAATCATCTGCCGCAGGATCTGCTTCTCCTGCATAATTAGTATAAACTGAGCCTTCTCTGGAACTTGGTAAACCATCTAAACCAACGTCCTGATTTCTACGATTATCAGCATTCGTATCAAAAGCATAGATTAAAGATTGTGATGCCGGAACGTCTCCCCAAAGCGGTTGTGGATTTACCATTATCTGCCCCGGACCTAATCCGTTTTCATACTGCTTTCTTCCGTCTTTTAAGACATCTTCAGAAATTTCACCTAAGTTGAAATATATTTTTCCGACATTATTGGTTGGCGCTTCTCCGGTTCCCACATAAGGATCTAAAACCCAAAACTGTATGTATTCTACATTTCCTTGTTCAAAATTGGTTGAGTTTAAGGCACGCATGATTCCCCCAAAATTAGAACTTGCAGGACTTGCGCCAAAATTTGGATTGTTATTGTACGGCCCTCTGTCTGATGGATAATAGGTTAAATCTAATGTATTAATTACCTGAATTTGTCCCTGCGCAATATCTGTATTCGGATAGAGCTCTTTACTGTAAACTCTTCTGGTTGTGTTTAATGACAAATCATCATTTGAAATACCTGATGGTTTCGAGGCATAAAAAATTGGATCAATGGTATACCAGGATAATTTTGCACGTTTAAATCCATATTCTAAGGTACTTGAATTGGCATTAAATGTATTGTCGTTGATTGAGTTCACAAATGGTGTTGAAGCCAAACTCCACGCATAAGCTGATCTCATATCGATTGTAGATTGTGATCCTTCAAAATCATCTACATAAATTGTGGCTTCTCCTTCAAAATCACTTGCTTTTGGAGCATCCGGTTTTAAGAATGCAACCTCACCGCGTATCGAAAGGTTTGACGGAACATCTGTATCTATGTTTGGCAATTTATTTACTAATCTGGTAAAGAAGGGAACTTCTGTAGAGTAATTTCCATTAAATCCAAAAATAGTATTATTTACTGATTCTTGTCCATAACTCGATTTTTGAGTAAATGGTTTTTCTGTCATTTTTAAATAAGTTCCTCCAACAACAAACTTATCCGAAATTTTATGTTCTATATTGAATCCCATAAATCTTCGAGTTTGTTGCCCAAAAATAGAATTATTTTCCAGCGAAACTTCAATTGGTGTATTGGATGCCTGAAGAGAAGGATCCAGAATCTGAACTCTTCCCAATTGATAATCGACACTATAATCAATACCTTCTACCAGTCTTCGTCCTGCTGCCATTACCACAACAGATCCCTGAGGAACGTTAAATGCTCCAATTGGAATACCGTTACTTCCGGATGATTTATATTTTCCTCTTAATAAGAATTTATTTTTATCACTATCCTGTAAAGCTCCGGATTGTGTATTTCTATACATATTTCTAAATACATATTTCTGTTGGTTAGTATTGTATGTGCTCGGATCATCATAGTTTTCTCCTGAACCTGTATTTTGTAGTTTTTTAAACAAAAGCTCTCCAAAAGGTTCTTTTGTGGTAAAAATAATTCGTCCGTTTTGAACATCTACGGTTACCCCAGGAATATAATCAAAGAAACCATCTCCTCCTGTCTGCGGATCATTATTGTAGTTTAATCTGTCTAAATTAAAAACATTTAATAAGGGGGTCTGATCGACTTTATTATCTGCAGTTGGGTTTGACGGAAAAGATGTTCCCGAAACCGGTGTAATATAATTTATTGGAGAAGGATCTGTATAAAGTATGTTTAATCTAAAGTCGTCTTGTTTGATTTGATATGCCTGAGGTATCTGATACACGTTTTTCATCATCAGATTCCAAACCGGATTCTGAACGTTTGTCAAATTGCTTTTCAGCATTTTTAATACTAAACTTTGTGTAATAATTGCCTGATTGGCATTGTTGTTTCCGGTAACTACAGTTCCATCAACTCCATCACTACCAAATTCTCCAACCTGATACACTTTTCCTCCAACTGTATATTCAAAAGCCACCGCCAGGATCTCATCGTTTGCCAAACGTTGTTGTAATGAGATGTATCCTAATTGTGCGTTAAATGTATATTCGTTTGCTGTTAATTTTCTGGCGTTTTCAAGTACTGAATAATCTGTACCCTCGCTAGTATTTGGATTATTGAATCCTGTTTTTGCGGTTACAATTTCTCTAATATTTGAATTTAAATAAGAACCAGCCTTACCAATTGTTGCCGGATCGTATTTATTGTTATTATTATCTGTAGGCGTATCTATGGGATTATTAAAAAATCCTGCCGGAGAACTTATTACTACTACCTGATTATCAGGAACACCTGAGATTTGTCCTTCACCTAAATCCTGAAGCGCAATAATGTTTCTTAAGTTATTATTGTTTGTGCTTACACGGTTTTGTTTGTTGGTTACCCAAACTTCTAATCTTGTTACCTGAACACGGCTATCAATAAGTGGATAATTTTTTAAGGATGCGTCGTATTTATTTCTAAAGTATTGCGAAAGGAAGAAATGCCTGTCGTTATCATAATCTAAAGCATACAAATCAAAGTTCTGAACGGTTCCGCCACCTTCTGCAACTATACTCTTGGTTTGTGACTTTTGTTCTGAGAAAACTCCTGTAACTGTTGTCTTACCAAATTGTAAAACTGTTTTTACCCCAAATAAACTCTGAGCACCTCGAATAAGAGTACTGTTTAATGGCATACTAACGTTACCAACTTCTACTTTTTGAACAATATCATCTTCTGAAGGTGTATAAGCCAGTTTGAAAAGGTTTTGAAAAGCAAAGGTAGACTGGGTATCATAATTTGCATTTACCTCTAATCTGGTTCCTACTTTACCCATTAAACTCATACTGATTCGCTGATCAAAATCAAAAGTAAGACTTGATCTGTTTCTTGGTGAAAAAGAAGGATTATCCTGTTTGGTATAACGAACGCCCATATCCATCTCTACTGATCCTGTGGGCTTTACATCGATTGTATTGCTACCAAAGATACTTTCAAAAAATCCTGAATTGATATAATATCGGGGTAATAGATTTTTTTTAGCCGCTTCACTTCCTGCTTTCTTACCATCAATAGCATCAGCTTTTTTTCTAAAATAATCTCTTCTGGATTCTTTCAGTACTAAGTCTTCGTATTCTTTAGGAGTTAATACAATAGGATAATTGATATTAAAACCATCAACTGAACTGGTGTAAATATATCGATCTGTAATAGGATCGTATTTATAAGCTGAAAGAATACTGGGTGGATTTTGTATTTCTACTTTTCCAACAGAGAACTGAGTTTTGGTTGTATCTTGAACTGCTGGTTTTACTTGCGCACGCAAAACATTACCGCATAATAAAAACAGTAAAAAAATACAAATTTTACGCATACAATTCGTTTATATAAGTGAGTTTATAGGCTCTTTAAAGCTTTCTTGATAATGGTTTCTACAGTAGCTTCCGGATCTTCTTTTATGATTTTCTCTACTACTTTCTCTGAAGTCTTTCTAATAAAACCTAAGACTTCCAAAGCAGATAACGCTTCATCTCGATTTGTATTGTTTTGAACTACAGAAACTTCATCCAAATCATACAATTTTAACACTTTTTCTTTTAAATCGAGTATTACTCGTTGTGCTGTTTTGTTTCCAATTCCCTTAATGGATTGTATCACTCCAACATCTCCAGATGCGATGGCATTAATGATTTGTCTTGGTTCTATGGAAGATAACATTGTTCTGGCAATATTTGCTCCAATTCCCGAAACAGATAATAACATTCTAAATATTTCACGTTCTGATTTTTCTGCAAAACCAAATAAAGTATGCGCATCTTCTTTGATTTGAAGATGCGTATACAGTTTTATATTTTCAGCATTAGGAATTAATGAAAAGGTGTGCAACGATATATTTACCTGATAACCAACTCCTCCACAGTCAATTACGACTTCTGTTGGATTCTTTTCAACCAATTTCCCTTGCAAGTGTGCTATCATAGTATAATTTATTAGGGTCAAATATAACAAAAATGCAATAAAAATACGACAATATTATTTGATCCTTATTGCATTTACTATTTAGCTAATTTATTTTTTTTATTTTCTTTTTCCTGAGCGTCAATTACCGCAATTGCAGCCATATTAACCATCTCTTCAACGCTTGCTCCTAATTGGAAAATGTGAACTGGTTTACCCATTCCCATCATGATTGGCCCAATAGAATTTACTTTATACAATTCTTTTAATAATTTATAAGTAATATTTGCTGACTCTAAGTTAGGAAAAATTAATGTATTTACTTTTTTACCTGCTAATTTAGAGAAAGGGAATTTCTCGGCAAGCATTTCCTGATTCAATGCAAAATCTGCCTGAATTTCTCCATCTACAATTAAGTCTGGGTGATTTTTATGTAAGTAAGCTACTGCCTCTCTTACTTTTGAAGCACTTGGACTGCTGGATGAACCAAAATTTGAAAATGAAACCATTGCAATAACCGGTTCGACACCAAACATTTTGGCTGTTTTTGCTGTCATAATTGCAATATTTATCAAATCTTCAGAAGATGGATTGATATTAATTGCAGTATCTGATAAAAACATTGGTCCGCGAGAAGTTAACATCATGTTTGCTGTTGCAACAAGTGAGGCTCCGTGTGCTTTATCGATTAATTGTAACATTGGTTTTACTACACTTGGATAACTTCTGGTATGTCCTGTTACCAAAGCATCTGTTTCTCCTTCGTTAACCATCATTGCAGCAAAATAGTTTCTTTCTCGCATAAATTTCTGAGCATCAAGTAAAGAAACTCCTCTTCTTTCTCTTGTTTCCCAGTATGAATTAGCAAATCTGTTACGTCTTGCTTCTTCTTCATTTGTTTTAGGATCGATGATTTCCAGCTCTGCATCAAAACCTAATTCAGCTTTTAATTCTAAAATAACATCTTTGTTTCCTAATAAAATTGGGTAACCAATACCGTCTTCATGAACAATTTGTGCCGCTTTTAATACGTTTAACTGATCTGCCTCTGCAAAAACAATTCGTTTGGGATCCATTTTAGCACGATTGGTAATCAAACGCACCATTTTATTATCGTTTCCTAAACGCTCGCGAAGTACATCTTCATAAGCTGCCCAGTCTGTAATAGGATTTTTTGCTACTCCAGATTCCATTGCGGCTTTTGCAACTGCCGGCGCTACAACTGTAATCAATCTTGGATCGAATGGTTTAGGAATGATATATTCTTGGCCAAAACCTAATTTTGTTGCTCCGTAAGCTACGTTTACCTGCTCCGGAACTGGTTCTTTTGCTAAAATGGCAAGGGCTTTTACAGCAGCCATTTTCATTTCTTCGTTAATTTTTGTAGCTCGTACGTCTAGTGCTCCTCTAAAAATATATGGAAAACCTAGAACATTATTTACCTGATTAGGAAAATCTGAACGTCCCGTAGCCATAATAACATCTTTACGAGTTTCTGTGGCCAAATTATAATCGATTTCCGGATTTGGATTTGCCATGGCAAAAACAATCGGATTGTCTTTCATGGTTAATAACATTTCAGAAGAAAGAATATCTCCCGAAGATAATCCGATGAAAACATCTGCTCCATTTACAGCTTCTGCCAAGTCAATTTTTGGGCCGTTTACAGCATATTTTAACTGCAATTCTGATAATGAAGGATTATCTTTTGTTAAAAGTCCTTTACTATTAAACATTAAAATATTCTCTACTTTTACGCCTAATAGAACATATAAATCTGTACAGGCTATCGCAGCAGATCCTGCTCCGGAAACTACTACTTTTACATCTTCTGGTTTTTTTCCTGCTAATTCAAGTGCATTGATTAAAGCTGCCGAAGATATAATTGCTGTACCATGCTGATCATCATGCATTACAGGAATATCTAATTCTTCTACCAGTCTTCTTTCGATTTCAAAAGATTCCGGTGCTTTAATATCTTCAAGATTTATTCCTCCAAAAGTTGGAGCAATATTTTTAACGGTCTGAATAAATTCTTCTACATCTTTGGTTCCGATTTCAATATCAAAAACATCAATATCTGAGAATATTTTAAACAACAAACCTTTTCCTTCCATTACTGGTTTAGAAGCTTCCGGACCAATATCCCCAAGTCCTAAAACAGCTGTACCGTTTGAGATTACGGCAACTAAATTTCCTTTTGCTGTATATTTGTAAACGTCATCTACGTTTGCTGCAATTTCTAAACAAGGCTCAGCTACACCTGGCGAATAAGCCAAAGACAGATCTCTTTGGGTTGCATATTTTTTTGTTGGAACTACCTGAATTTTTCCTGGAGTTGGTTCTGAGTGATACAGTAACGCTTCTCTTCTTTTACTCTCTTTGCTCATTTATTTTAGCTTTTATTCTAGCTTACAAAGATATAAGTCTTGGTTTAAAATGACATCTTTTTACAGCTTTCTTTTCTTAAAATAACAATTTAAGAATCGCAAAAAAAATAGTCCTTTGTGACATGGACTATTTTATAAAGTTAATTTTTTGAATGTCCTTTACTGAGAAATATAAGAGTTTAAGTGATTTATGGTATCTTTTTGAATTTCAATAATGGCCTTAACAACATCACTAATCGAAATTATTCCTACTACAATTCCTTCTTCCAGAACAGGTAAGTGTCTGATTCTTTTAGTGCTCATTAGCTCCATACAATCTTCAATGTTATTGGAAAGTTTTACAGAAAAAACGTTGCTTTCCATAATTTCATGAACAAATGTTTCTTTTGATGATTTGTCTTTCAAAACAATTTTTCGGGCATAATCCCTTTCAGACAATATTCCTTTTAAATCGGTACCGTCAATAACAAGAATAGCTCCTATGTTTTTTTCTCCCATCACTTTTAAGGCTTCATAAACCGTTGTTGTCGAAAGAACTGAATAAACATTTTTCCCTTTTGCGTTTAATATTTGATTTACAGTCATATCTGAAAAATTTTAGATCTATAAAGTTAAAAAAAATTGTACACACACAACAACGAAATCGATTTTTTAAAACCTAAACCATTCATTTTAAATATAATAACTAACAGTTTATGTTTTAAAAATATTAGTTCAAAAAAATGAATGAATTTTAAGACTTTTTTGCGAAAAATGCAGGATTTTAATTGCGAAAAGATTTATTCTAAATAAAATATAGATTTTGTAAAAATCAACACGGTCATTCATTTTTTATGTAAAAACTATTAGACACAATCTTGATAATTGTTCCTGTGTAATTTTTTCTTTTCCTCTGAGTTCTTTTATCAATAGACCTGATCGGGCAATCTCTAACTCGTATTTATTGCTTTTTCACAAATCAAATCTATTAAGCTGTAGAAAAAAATCATACGACATATATGTCGTTTATAAATAATACTACATTTACTAAAATTGTATAAATGGAAACAATCGAAATTAAAAAATTAGAGAATCTTAAAAAAATTAATTGCTTCATATTTCAATACTCCAAAGTCCCGAAATGATAAATCAGAAGTTTATAAGTCACATATTAATATTAATATCAATTATTATGAACTTGGTTCTGTGATTACCAATATGATAAAAATGTGCATTTTGACGTTGGATCATGAAGGAAATAAAAGGTCAAGTACAAACAAAAGCCCTGTAAATATTTCTCTTGTTTTAGAAATTGCGCTTGAAATGTTTCCTTTAAATGAATTTAAATTGTTAGGTGAAATTAATCAAATGTTTCTTGGAGACCATTAAAACAAAATGCATACTGATTCAAAATCTAAATATTGTTTTGTAAACCGGACCAAGGTCCAGCCCTGCCATCTAAATCGAGTCGATGATCTTTTGGGTTTTCAAAGGACTACTATTTTATAAGGCTACATCAGAACTAAGATATATTAGTCAATTAGCCTTTATAAAGTTCTGAAGCAACAAAATATATTGCAGAGCTGCGCTAAAGTCAAACTCTACAATATACATTTACAATCAAGAGGTAAAAATTACAAATTTGTAATAATAAACTCGCTGCGTCTGTTTTGCTGATGTTCTGCTTCGGAGCATTTTATCCCATCCGCACATTTATTTACTAGTTGTGTTTCTCCATATCCTTTTGCTGACAATCGATTGCCATCAACTCCTTTGTTTACTAGCCAATTTTTGGTTGATTGCGCTCTTTTTTCAGACAAAATCATATTATTTGAAGCTGATTGTCGACTGTCTGTATGCGAACGAATATCTAATGTTAAGGTTGGATATTGTTTCAATACGTTGACAATTTTATTCAATTGCGGTTCTGATGATTTTCTAATTGTCGCTTTTCCTAAATCAAAAAAGTTCATCGGAATATGTAATACTTTTGCTAAATCTGTTCCAACTGTAATAGGTTTCATAGTTACAGATTTTAACGATGTGGTTTTAATCATTACGGTTTTAGCAACTAAAGGCAAAGGTATTTTTTCTAATGAAATTGGTAAGGTTGTTTTTCCGTTTTCCTTTTTAATTGAAAGCGGAATTTCTTTTATTTCATAACCGCTTTTTGATGTTTTTATAAAGTATTTTTTACCGCATTTTACTTTTGAGAAAACGTAATTTCCATTTTGATCCGTAACAACCTGTTGTGCATTTTGTTTATTTTCATCAAACAAAATTAAAGTTACATTTGCAAGAATCTGATTTGTTTCTGAATCTGTAACTGTGCCTGTTAATTCCTGTTCGCAAATTAACCTTCGGGTTTCTCTAAATCGGTAAACATCGTCTAATCCCTGACCATTCTCTCTATTTGAAGAGAAAAATCCGTTTCTGTTTTTGCTGTTTATGATAAAGGCAAAATCGTCTTTTTTACTATTTATTGGCTCTCCAATATTCTGTACTTCATCAAAAGTACCATCATTATTTATTTTGGTTACAAAAACATCCAGTCCGCCTAATCCGGGTCTTCCATCTGTTGCAAAATAAAGTTCATTGTCTCCTGAGATAAAAGGAAAAGTTTCTCTTCCTTCTGTATTAACTGAAGTTCCTAAATTCTCTGGTTTTCCAAAAGTTCCGTCATTATTTATGGCAACTTTAAACAAATCTGATTGTCCTAGAGTTCCGGGCATATCTGATGCAAAGTACAATGTTTTTTCGTCTGTACTTAATGCAGGATGGGCTACACTATACTGATCACTATTAAACGGAAGTTCTTGGATATTTTTCCATTCGCCATCAATAAGGCTGGCTTTATATAATTTTAATAAAGTTGTCTTGTGTTGGTCTCTTCCTCTTTTTCCGTCAAGAAAATTATTTCGGGTAAAATACATTGTTCTTCCGTCTTTTGTGAAAACAGGAGTTGACTCATTGAATTTTGTGTTTACTTTTTTCTGAAAACGTTTAGGATTTCCTACGCTTCCATCAGACATTAATTCTGCAGTGTAGAGATTGGTAAAAGATTTATTGGTCCATTTAAAATTTTTTCTGGTAACTCTTCCTGTATCTCTTGCAGATGTAAAAACCAATTTGTTTTCGAAAATAGTGCTTCCGTAATCTGAATAATCAGAGTTGATTCCGGCATCTGCAATTTCGAATCGGCCAGAATTATATTTTATTTCTTCTAAATAATTTCTATTGTTTTCAAACAAAATTCCTCTTTTGTCTGTCGCAACTTTTTGATTGAATTTTTCCAGAGTTGCATCTGCTTTAGTATAGTTTCCAACAGATTTAAGGCATTGTGCATATCTGTATAAATATTCTGGTTCCTGCTGATCATTCATTGCAAAGAGTTCATCGTACCACTTTAGGGCTTTAACCAACTCTCCGTTAAAATAATAGGAGTTACCTAAACGCTGAAACATTTTCTCATCTTTGTAACCTTTATTGGCTTCAATTTCATAGAGCTTTATAGCATCTGCATAAGCGTATTTTTCATACTGATCATTAGCATGACTGATTGTTGTTGTCTGGGCAATTGTGTTTAAAAAAAATAATAAAAATAAAATCGAATAGTGTAGGTTTTTGGTTTTCATGAGGCGGTCTTAAAAAAATCTTGGTGATGTAATTCTATTATAGTTATTAAAAAATTCAAAACGAAGAAAAATCTCGTGAGATCCTGAATTGTATCTTCTTAAATTGGTAGTTTCATGATCATAACCGTATCCTACATATAAACCATCTGTTATCTGAAATCCTGCCATTGCACTCACAGATGCACTCCAACGATAGGCTAGTCCTAAGACAAATTTGTCATTGAACATAAAGTTCCCCGAAACATCTACCTGTAAAGGTGCTCCCTGTACCATTTTGGTTAATACTGCCGGTTTAAATTTGATATAATAGTCAAGATCAAAAACATAACCTGCCACAAAATAGTAGTTTATTTTGTCTTTGAAAATAGCCGTGTCGTCATCATTATATCGATTGGTTTCTATAAAATTAGGTACAGATAATCCTAAATAGGCTCTGTCTGAATGCCAATACACGCCGGCTCCTACATTTGGTGTAATTCTATTATTTAAATTTTGAAATTGTGGATCGTCCTGATTTTCAAAACTTAATTTGCTTACATCAAGATTAAAAAGGTTTGCTGTAGCTTTTATTCCAAACGAAAGCTTAAACGTTTCTGAAGTTGGAACGGTATAAGATAAATCTGTTGACAAAGTGTTTTCATTAGTTGGACCAATCTTATCGTTTACTAAAGAAACTCCTAAACCAAGATTACTATTGTTTAGCGGTGTATTTACCGAAAAAGTACTGGTTTTAGGTGCTCCGTCTAATCCAACCCATTGGGTACGATACAATCCAAATACGCTTAATACTCCTCGGGAACCTGCATACGCAGGATTTATCGTAATGGTATTATACATGTATTGTGTGAACTGGGCATCTTGTTGAGCAGAACATACTACCGAAAAAAACATGAATATTAAAATTATCTTTTTCATTTAAAAAGGTTTAGAAAGCGATCTGATAACAAGGACCAGATCGCTAATATTTTTTACTTGTTGATATATAAATAACCTGAATGTTCATGCGGATTGGATTCGCTGTCTTTGTATTTCAAAATGTAGAAATAGGTTCCTACTGGCAATCCGTCAGATTGTTTTATGGTTGTACGTCCTTCAGAAAATCCTTTAAAGGCACGATCTTCGTTATTATACTTGTCGATATTGTAGACTAAAACTCCCCAACGGTTGTATATTTCTACTGTATTATCAGGATAACATTCTAACCCCTGAATATAAAATCTACTGTTTTTATTATCTCCATTTGGTGAGAATGCATTGAATACTTTGATTACACAACCCGTTAAAGGCAAAACTGTTGGCTTATCTTCTGTATTACTTTCATTATCTGACATATCTTCAACAACAACTCCTTTCGGACTAGTTCCTTTTACACTTGCCTGATTGCTTACGCTACCTTTATTAATATCATTTTGTGTTATTTTATAAACAGCTGTAAAACTATGTTCATCAGATTCGTTTACATTCAAATCAATTGGCTGTCCTGAAACTACAACTCCCGGTAAAGGATCAAAAACCATTACTGCTTTTAACGGAACATTTCCTGCATTAGTTACTTTAAACTTATAGGTAATTGTTTCTCCTGCATTTGCAAATCCGTTACCATTTTCATCATTTGAAACGGCTGTTTTAATTATTGCAATAGACGGAACTTCAACAAAAACAGTTAAGGTTGCGGTATTACAATTTGATGGATTTGCTTTTTCACAAACCTGATACGTTAAAACGTAATTTCCTCCCGGTGTATTTGGTTTAACATTTACAGTTCCATCAGCATTAAATTCGAAATAAGGACTTTTGGGTGTGTTTGAAATTATAATGTTGGCTGAATTAATTGGCAATCCGTTTAATAAATCATTATCTAAAACATTTATAAATTCGAGTGAACCATTTATACCATCAACACTTACTCCCTGATCATTGGTAAGCACAATTTTTGCCATTGGAGTTATTGGTGGCGTAGGATCTTCAACATTTACTACTGAAATTTTAACTACTGCCTCGCTACAATTGCCCGGATTTAAAACTTCGCAAATTCGGTAAGTCAATTGATAATTACCAGAAGACGTTCCCGATTTTACTTCAATTGTTCCATCTGCTTTTAAAGTTAAATAAGGATTTGCAACTGCAGTACTTAAAATAACATCTGCGGGATTCAGTACAGATCCGTTTAGCTTATCATTATTAAATATATTTGTTGTTGAATGCTCTCCTTTTGTACTATTTACAGTTCCTGCATTATCATTATTAGCTTCCAGAATTGCTCCGGTTACCGGAACATAACTTTTTACAGTAATACAATTTGATGGATTTAGATATTCGCAGATTCTATATTCGACTTCATAAATTCCTATTGGAGTACCTGGACTAACTGTCACTGAACCATCTGGATTTAAGGTTAATCCTTTTGGAACATTTACATTTGTTAAAACAATTCCTCCCGGATTATTTTTTACAATTACGGAATTTCCATTCAAAGTAGCATTATCTATTAGTGATATCGTAGTTCCTCCAATACTTCCATTTATAGGCGGTGTTGTTATTGTTAAGGCATTAATCGCTCCGCTTCCAACTACAACTGTTGCTGTAGCAGTTGAACAGTTTGAAACTGCTCCTTCTTCACAAATCGTATAATCAATTGTATAGGCTCCTGATGGGGTGTTGCCCGCTAATGTTAATTCGCCATTTGCATCAACACTTAAAGGTCCTGTTGTTTTTGGCGTAACTTTCGTATTGACTGAAGTAACTATTTGTCCGTTTAATGTATCATTTGTAGTTACATTTCCAACGGTAGTTACAGTTGTGCTCGATACCTGAGTTGCATAATTCTTATCATCATTGGCACAAATTTTAGAATTAATAACAACTGTTGAAATTCCAGATGTACAGTTATTTAAAGTTGCGGTTACATTATAAGTTCCTACTTCTGCAGTTACAACTCCTGTTACAGTATTAAGTGTAGCTCCTGTAGGTGTAATACTATAAGTATTCGCACTATTATAATTTGATATAGTAAAGCTTCCTGTAGTAGCGCTACAGCTTAATTGATTTATAGAACTTATACCTGGTGTTGCTGGCGTAGCTAACATCGTCGCATTACTAAATGAAGCACTAGCTGCAGAAGTACAAGTTGCGTTTGCTGCTGTAACAGTATAATTTGTTCCAACAGTCATTCCGTTAATCAAACCTGTTGAACTTACTGTTGGTCCAAATGGATCAAAAGTATAAGTCAATCCTGAAGCGTAATTTGAGATTGTTGAACTCGCATCTGCC